>FRDC01001005.1_pt1 | contig 66017 bp, 45 predicted proteins | sample 1106171 | NCBI WGS metagenome assembly FRDC01 (sample SAMEA3930566, study PRJEB13176) | freshwater metagenome | biome: Drinking water system; feature: drinking water; material: water | place: Singapore | collected 2014-12-20 | reverse complement strand
GCGCCCGTGCCCCAGCCCAGCAGCACCGCGTCGCCGTACATCTGCGTGCCGCTGGTCGTCACGGCGTCGCGCAGCGTGGTGGTGTCGCCCGCGCCGCCGCCGCCATCGGTGGCGAGCGAGGCGATGTTCACCGTTGAGTTGAAGACGGTGGACGAGGAGGAGTTGACGGTGAGGGCCTGTGCGCCGCTCACTGCGCCGGTGAACGTGGCGATACCGGCCCCGGCGTTCACCACCGTCGTGCCCGCGAGGCTGGCGTTGCCGCCGATCGTGAACGCGCCGCCGTTGGTGGTGTAGGTGCCGTTGAGCGTGGCGGTCTGATCGGCGAAACTCTGGAACCCGCCGGCCTCGGTGGTGACGCTGCGGAAGGAGGATTGCCCGGCGCTATCGGTGGTGAGGCTGAAGAGCGCTTGTGAATCACCAACCGCTGCGTTGAACGACGTATTGGCGGACGCGTTGACCGTGAGAGCGCGATCGAAGGTTGTTGCGCTGTCGGCGTTGACAGTGCCGGCGAAGAGCACGTTGGCGCCGGTGATGGTGGCGGTGTTGCCGAGCGTGAAGGCGCCGGTGTAGGTTTGATCGCCCGTGGAGAAGGCGTTGTCGCCGTTGAAGGCCGTGGTGCCGGAAACCAGGATGGACTTGAGGCGGGTGGCGTTGGTGCCCAGGGCCGCGCCGAAGACGCCGTTGCCCGTGATGGCGAGGGCCTGTCCGCCGTTGGATGTGCCGGTCACGGCGTTGTTGAAGGTGATGGCGCCGGTGGTGGCACCGTTGGTGCTCTTGAACTCGGTGTCGGCCGCGACGCGGACCGTGCCGGTGTAGGTCTGGTGGCCGCCGGTGCCCGCCTGAGAGGTTTGGACGAGGCCCTGATTGAACAGGATTGTGCCCGCGGCGGTCACCTCGAGGAAGGGAATCCGCGAGGACTCGGTGGTGTTGCCGATGGACGTGGAGAATGTGACATCCCGCCCCGCGTTGACGGTGAGCCCCAGCACGCCGTTGCCGGTGGCGGCGATGCCGTTGATCGTTGCGGCGGTGCCGTTGGAGGTGAACAGGATGTCGCTGGTGGCGCCGGTGGCGACGAGCGAGGTGTTGCCGCTGATGCGCAGGCCCTGGCCGGCGGGCGAGGTGGCCGCGTAGCTGTAGGTTTGTGAGCCGCCCGTGGTGGTGATGGTGAGGTTGGCGGCAAGGCCCGCGTTGAGATCGATGCGGTTGGTGACGACGGAGAGCGAGGCAGCGTTGACGGCGCCGTTGATGCGCACGAGACGGCTGTTGGCGGTGACGGTGTTGATCGCCACCGCGCCGGCGTTGATGACGGCGCCGGTGCCGAGAATGACGTTGGCCGAGCCGCTGCCAACGATGTTGAGGGCCCCGCCGCCGGTGGTGATCTGGTCGTTGGCGACGATGCCCGTGGGGCCGGTGGCCTCGAGCCGGATGGTGCCGCCGCCGGCGGATGTGGTGCCGATGCGAGAATCGAGCACGCCGCCGCTGTTGGTCGTGACACCGGACGAACGGTTGCCGCTGGTCTTGCCAAGCGTGATATCACCGCCGTTGGAACGCAGCGCGGCGTTGACGGTGACGGTGCCGAGCGTGACCTGCGCATCCTGCGTGCCGCCCGACCCCGAGCCGTCGTTGGCGAAGAGGTTGATGTTGAGTTTGCCCGCCGCGGCACCCTGGGCGGAGGCATCGATGGCGTTGCCCGTGGCGATGGTGATGTTGTTGGCGGCCTTGAGGGTGAGCGATCGGGTGGTGCCCACGGCGATGTCAACGGAGAGCGGCGCGTTCCAGGTGATGTTGCCGGCCTCGGCCGCGGCGTCGAGCGCAAACGTGCGGATTTCAACGTCGGTTCCCGCCTCCAGCGCGGTCTCGATCGCGGTAACATTGATGCTGGCCTCGCCGGCGTTGGCCGACTCGAAGGGGTTGAGCGAGGCGGGGTCGACGCCGCCGGAAGCCACGATCGTGATGTTTCGCGGGTCGAGCAGCCACTGGCCCGCGCTCGAATCACTGCGACCCCGTGCCGATACGGACGCGCCACGGATGTCGAGCGAGAGCTTGCTGGACGTTTCGATCAGTCCGCCCCGGTTCGCGCCGGTCGCGGAGGCGTGCGCATAGAAGCCCGTGAACACGTCTGACCAGACGACGACTCGCCCGCCGTTGGCTCCGGGCGCGGTGCCATCGGCGGAGATCGACGAATCGGGCATCACGACGGTGGTGGCCGCGTGGCGCAGGGTGCCGCCTCCCTCGAACTCTCCACCGATGTTGATGGTGCCGCCGCCGGCCGACCCGGAGGCATCGAGGCGGGCGGCGATTACACCGATGCGCTCACCGGTGATATTGATCTCGCCGCCGCGGTCCTGTGCCGCGCCGCCGGCGCTCGATGCATCGACCAGGCCTGATATCTGCACGTTGCCGCGCCCCGTGCCTTCGACGCGAACGTCGCGGGCGCGCGTGACGCCGGTGTGGCGGATGGCCATGGAGTACATGTCGCCCGAGGCGATGGACACGCGCCCCCCGCGTGCGTTGATCGCGCCGGCCTGATCGACGCCCACGCCCGTTGCCGCGGGCGTGCCGGCGGGCCCGGAGGCACTGGGGGAGTTCACCTGCACGAAGATGCGTCCGCCGCGGTCGCCGATGTAGATGTTCTCGCCAGCGGCCATGACCACCGTGCCACCCGGGCTGTTGATGGCTCCGCGGTTGGCGGCCTCGCGGCCGAAGAGGGCCACGGTCTGGCCGTTGATGGTGCCCTCGTTGATGACCGCGCCGCCGGCGTTGGTGAAGTTGTTGTTGCCGCGCAGGAAGTCGGCGTCGGAGAGGTGGGCGGCGCCGGCGTAGATGCCGCCGACGTTGACGAGTGCGCCGTCGCGGAAGTAGATGCCCGCCGGGTTCATGATGTAGACGATGCCGTTGCTGGTGAGCGTGCCGGCGATCTGCGTGAGGTTGCCGCCGTCCACGTTGTTGAAGACGCGGGCGGTGGAGGTGGGCTGGATGAAGTTCACCGACTCGTGGCGGGCGATGTCGAAACTGGTGAAGTTGATGATGGTGTTGTTGGCGGCGGTGATGGCGGTGTTGGACCCGCTGCGGACGACGGTGGCCGACCCGCTCACGACGCGTTCGCCCTCCGGCCCGGCCCACGCGGGCGCGCACAGGGCCATCATGGCCGACGAGGCCGCCATGCCGTGCATGAGAACGCTGCGTGTGCCCGTACGACGTGAAACGAACCGCATGTGCAACTCCTCGAACCGTTCCAAACCCACCACCGTCAAATCCGACCTCTGAACCGCGAACCCGGGCTTCAGCACCCTGGGCGCGCCCGGCACCAACACGCCCGGCACACTCCCGACTCTCGGGAGCCACCCGGGCGGCAACCTAGAACAGGAACGTGCCCACGAAGTGGAGCCGTCCGTCGCCCTTCTCGATGCGCGTTGAGCCCTCGATGCCTTCCATCACCACGCCGTAGTCCACCCGCAGGTTCAGGTTGCGCCGAAACTGCAGTTCGATTCCCACGCCGACGCTCAGGAGCGATTGATCGAACTCGTTGACGGCGGCCTGGTTGTTCTCGGTGCGGGCCGCGTCCATGAACCCGCGAACGATGAAGTCCCAGTCGGGCCGCCCGTACGCCTGCTGCGGAGCCCAGCGGAAGGGCTCGCCGAAGAGCGTGGACGGCTCGGTCTGGATGGCGAGCATGCGCGGCACGTGCAGGCGGTACTCGACGGTGCCCACGTACACGTTGTCGCCCGACGCCGCCGATTCGGGATACCCGCGGACCGTGTAGAGCCCGCCCGCGACCTGCTGGAAGTTGGGCACGAGGCGGTAGCCGAACGCCGACTGCCCCTTGAACGAAAGGGAAACTTCGTGGGCGAGTGTGCTCTCGCCGCGCCGGAAGGCCTCGCCGTCGAGCAGCGGCTCAAGGTAGAACGACTGCTCGGCGCTGAACTGAATGGTCTGCCAGTCGCGGTCGGTGCCGAGGCGTCCCAGTTTCTGGAGTTCGGAGGCGCTCGTGTCGGCAAGGCCCGGCAGGTTGGCCTGGAAGGCCAGCGAGATGATCGTGTTGGCCTCGTCGGTGAGACGCTCGAGCCGCGCCCCGACGAGGGGCAGAAGAAACTCGGTACTGCCCGAGATGGGCTGGGCGGGGTTGGTCCGGTTCTGGACGAAGACCTGTTGGAACTTTCCGCCGGCGAAGATGTCGACAAAGACCTCGCGGGCCTGGAAGACGTTCAGGCTGATCTCGCCCCCGGCGTGCCACTCGTTGCCGGTGAACTGTTCGTTCGAGCGCCCGACCTCAGAGGCATCGTACTGGCTGAAGCTGCCGAAGGCTCTGATCTTGAGCCGTTCTTCATCGTCCAGCGGCAGCTCGTAAGAGCCGTTGAAGATGTGGGTCTTCTCGAACCCGCCCGTCACGTAGTCCAGACTCAGCGTGTCGTTGCGGCCGGTGATCTGGTTGTGGATCAGGCCTGCGCGCTCACGCCAGATTTCCGTCTGCTGGGTGCCGGTGTTGGACCCCTGGAAGTAGATCAGCAGCGGGTCGGTCTCGCGCACGAGGAAGTCGAGCAGCACCGAACCGGGCCGCTCCTCCGCATCGCCCGAGATGGCCACGTCCACGCGCCGTCCGGCGCGGCGGTTGAGCCGCAGCACGTAATCATCCAGCGGGCCGCGTGCGAGCAGATCGTTGCGTTCGTCGGAGCCCTCGACGGGGGGGGTGAGCGGCGAGTTCTTGCGGATGCCGGCGTGCTCCGGACGATCGACACGCTCACGCTGCGCCTGGAGACGGCTGCCCGCGGCGATGGTCCGCACGCGGGTCACGGTCGCGGCGTACACGTTGAGCGAGAGCACGGAAACGCCCTCCTCACGCTTGTCCGACCACTCGAGCGTGTCGGGGTCTTGTTCGACCTCGTCGGTGTTCACCTCCGCGAGCACGCCGATAAGGTCGCGTGCCACCAGCGCATCCTTGAGCGCGGCAAGCACGCCGATGACCGCTTCCTTGGAGAAGCCCGCTCCGCGCTCGCTGCCCCCGAGGCGGCGATTGAGCTCGGCCACGCTCACGCGCTCGAAGGCCTCCTCGGGCTGCGGCGCGAACCACGCGCCGTCGCGGCCCACCAGAGCAACCGTCGAACTCTCAAGCAGGTTCTCCATTGGAGGGAGCCGCGGGTGCGGCTCGGGGATGTAGCGGACATCAAAGCGCGAAACGCGCAAGGCCACGCGTTGCTCCACTGCGGGCTTGGTCGCCTTCGGTGCGGCTTCGTCCGCCGCCGCCGGCTCAAGGGGCTTGGCCTCGGGCAACGGCGCCGACTCTGGTTGCGGCTCGGCCGGCTGCGAAGGACGGGCTTGCACGCCCGCACTCAACGCGCCCCCCGCAAGGGCCACCAGCATCCACGCGGCGATGCGACTCTTGATGGGCGCGCGTGCGGCACGATCGCGGGGGTTCCCTTCGCCGACAACAACCCGGTTCGATGAAGCCATCCAGCAATCCTCTCGAAGAACACCAGCCGAAAAGCAGCTCCGGTTCAACCGTGCGCGGTGCTCGCCCGGCCAAGCAGGCTCGTCAGGCCTGCGGGCTGTGATGGTACCGAACGGTCCGGAAACCCGCCAGCAGGGAGGTTAGCGGGCGTGAGCGAGGCGTGCGGCCCGCGTGGGTGTGGCCGCGCAGGGGTTGCGCTCTCGGACGGCGGCCGGGGTGGCCTGCACCGCATGGCGAACCCGAACCGGCTCTGGCGAAGGGGCGGGCGCCATTGGGCGGTCAAACCCTGCGGCACGCTCGGGAATGACCGGAGGCGAGTCGATCCGTAGGGCGTGCGGCGATTGCGGCCTGTCCGCTGCCGCCGCCACGGAGACCACGAATGTACCCGACGCGCACGAATGCCCCGGCACCCACGAACAAGTCTGTATGCCTGCGTCTGAGCCTTCTCGCGACGCTTGCGCTGGCCTCTGGGTGCGCTGGTGGCGGAAGGGCGGGCGTTGCAGCGGTGCAGCCCCAAGTGCAGCCCGGCACGACCATCGCCGTGTCGGATGCGTTGGGGGCAAGGGTCTTCACCTCGTCGCCCAAGAGCGTTGCTGCGCGCCGAGCGGCGGCGGCACAGGCGTACGCCGCGGCACCGAACTGAGCCGGAGCGTGCTCACGAGCCTGAGGCGGCGTACACGAACTGCTTGCGTTTTTCGGCAAGCTCGCCGCGATAGCTGGCGCCGGACTCTTCGTTCTTGGCAACGGTGGGCGTGAAGGCGAGGCGGAAGCCGACGTCGACGAAGCCAGCCCCCTTTCCCACTCTGAACTCCGGGGGAGGTAAGGGCACCGGCTTGGTGATCTTCTCGTCCAAACTCCCACCAGCAAGCGTCACGCAACTCGCCCAAGATCCGCCGATCGTCGCGACGCTCGCTCGGCGCGCGTCGGGCTCAAAGTACGGACGGACATCGGAGGCCTTCAGCGAAGCGACTTCGCCGGGCTTCTCGAACACCCATTCGCCGGCATTGCCGATCAGGTGTTTGAAGACTTCGGCCTTGGATTCACCAACCTTGTCGAACCAAAGGGTGCCGTCCTCTGGCACGGCACCGCAAGGGGCGCTCTGCAAGGGGTCGACCGTTCGCAAGTCGGCATCCCAACCACCCGGACCCTTGGTCTTGTTTTCCCTTCGGTACCTGATGAACTCGTCCATGCTCGGGCCGCGAAGGTTCCACCTCGTCGGGTCCTGCCAGCCGGGTTCCGCCTCGAGCGCGGCCTGCCACTCGCCGCTGGTGGGCAACCGACACCCTGCCAACTTTGCAATGCACATGGCAGCGACGACCGACACGTACTGCATGGGGTGGTCGGGCGATGGCGCGCTCACCTTCCCAGCCCGGAGGCTGGGGGGAAAGTACTTCTCACTCTGCGGATCAATCCCGGGATCGTGCAACCACGACACGAACAAGCTCTTGTCATCTGTCTCCCTTGCGCTCGCCCCGATGCGAAGCCGCTCCCCGTCGTGGGACCAAACACGCGGGAAGGCATCGGACTTTGCTGAAAACGATCCCAGGGAAACCCTACCAGGTTCCCGACGCAGGAGTTCGATTGCCATGCCCGCACTGACTTCGGTGGTCGAGAGATAGACCGTCTTCCCGGCCGTTTCGCCCGCCTTGGGCACAACGCGACGGAACGTCAGGCTTGTGCTCTTGAACTCCAACTGCCTGTTTTTCAACATCGCGCTGTCGAACTGCTTCTTGCCCGCCTGGAGCTTCATCGCGTAGACCGGCGCATCCCCCGCGCCCTCGCCCACAAACTCAAACATCTCCTTCATCGCTGCGGGGCCGGCCTGACTCAGCGGCACGGCCTGCTCGCCGCCGCCCACGTTGCCCGCGCCAAGCCCGCGCAGAACCTCGAATGTCTTGCGGATGCCGTCGTTGCCAGCGGGCTTGCCGGATTCCAGGTCGAGCACGGCCTTCACGCCTGCCCGCAGGGCGGCTTCATCGGCCCCCTGATCGAGCAACTCCTGGATGCCCGCGAGCGCCAGGTTGTACCGCGCTGGCCACTTCATGGCCGCGATCTGCTCGTCACGAACGCCGAACTCCGCACGCTGCAGGCGTGCCGTGCTGACAGCCGTTTCCAGCCCGGCGCCCTTGAGGGCCTCGACGTGCTTCACCCAGCGCGCGGACCGATCGGCCTTGGCCTGCTCCTTGATCGGGGGCGCGGCTCCCGACCGCTGCAGCGTGTCGTACACCTGGCTCTGCTGGTCGAGCCACTTGCCCTCGCCGGTGGGCTGCAACTCGCCGAGCCTTCTCCACGCGGTGCCGATGACCTCGTCGCTGGCACCAGGCCGAGTCGCGGCGGCGACCAGTTCATCCACGTTCTTTGCCGCGCCCACGCCTGCCAGGGCATCGAAGCGCGCGAGCAGTTGCGAGAAAACCGACCTGATGCCGGGCGTGTCCATCGCGGGAGACTTGCGGAGCCCCTCGGCGAGCTCCTGCACGGTCTCTTTGCGTCCGGCGGCGACCTGCGCGGGGCCGGCGCCGGCTTCGAGCGCATCCTGCAGCGACTTGGCGTTGCCCGCGGCCCGCTCAACCGCGTCCACGAGTTGCTTGAAGGCCTTGCCGCCCGTGTTTGCGGCGGCGTCTATGTCCGCAGTCTTCACGCCCGCCTTCCAATCAAGCTTGCCGAGCGCCTGCTCGATAGCCCCCTCACGAAGACGATCGACGATGGGCACAAGCTCTGCCTGCCACGGCGAGCCGTCGAGTTTGGGCGCGGCGGGGAACGCCGCTGGCGCGGCTTTGATCGCCACGAACATGGCCATCACCTGTTTAGCCAGTTCGCCTGCGTTGTCGTCGGTGCGTTGTGCCCTAAAGGCATCGGCGGCCGAGAGCCAGGCGCGGTCGGCCGCGGCGGAGCCCGACCCGACCGACGCGGGGGCGACCGCATCGGTAAACTTCTGGATCGCCTCGCGTTTCGCGGCGGTGGCCGCCTCCCCGGCCTTGGCCTTCTCGCGCACGCCCGCAACGGCCGCGGCAACCCGCTTGGCCAGAACCCCGTCCGCGGCGAGTTCACCCTCGATGGCCTGGCTTTCCTGGGCAAGCCGCTGGGCGTTGTGCTTGATGAAACTCAGTTGCCCGATGGCACGGACGCGCCCTTCAAGGTCGGCGATCTTCTTCTCCGCATCCGCGTCGGTCGCGCCCTCGCCAGAGAGCTGCTGGCGCAGGCCGCGCAGCGCCGCTGTCCAGCGCTCGGCCTTGCGCGGGTCGTCTCCGGTCGCGGGGCGATAGCGATCCACCGTCGAGAGCAGGCTCTTGATCTCGTCGATGCCCTGCGCCTTGGCGAGCTTGTCGAGCGTCCCATCTGCGGTCCAGTCCTGGGCCAACGCAACGAAGTCGATGCTCTGCTGATCTTCGAGAATCGCGCGAAGCTCGGCCGCGAGCGGCTCGAAGAGCTTGCCGCGTTCGTCGGGCTTCTTGCCGGGCGTGGCAGCCACGAGGGCGAGCTTCGCGCGCTCGGCGGCCGCGCCGACCGCCCGGAGCGACTCGACACCGCTGCGCTGGAGACGCAGGATCGGCACCAAAGCCTCGACCGGAAGTTCACCGGCGGCCGCCAGGCGGTTGGCCTCTTCCTCCGCGGTCTTGGCGGCGGAAGCCTCATCCGCAGACATGCTCTTGCGCCGCTCCGCCACGGCCGTCTCGATCCCGCCCCGCAGTTCGCCACCCTCGGCCAACAGCCCGTCGATCTCGGCCGAATCCTTCTTGATCTTCTCGACCGTGGTGGCGTTGAGCGGCCGGGACATCAGGGCATCGACGCGCTCGTCGAGTTCATCGACGCGCTTCTTCCAATCCGAACGCGACAGGCCGGCACCCGCCAGCTTCACCCGCTGTCGCTGCAACTCATCTTTCCACTCGACAACCCGCTGCGGTCGCGGGTCGTCGGTTACCCGGCCATACTTGGGCAGCGCCTCGCCCACCCACTTCTTGAACTCGTCCAGCGTGGCGAGTTTCTCGATCGTGGCCCGCTCGGCCCCGTACAGCTGCACCGCGTCGATCCCGCGCCACGCATCGATCACGCGCTTCAACTCCGCACCCTCACGAACCAGGGCGTCGTTCCGCTCGCCGTCGCTCAGGCCCTCGGCCTTCATCCCGTCATCGCGCTTCAGCAGCAGTTCGCCGAACTTTGCCGCGATCTGCGGCAGCGGCACGGCTCCTTTCTGGGCCTCTTGCAACATGGTGTTGAGCGCCGCCACTTTCTTCAGCCGCGGATCCACACCCCCACCGCCCCGGAAAATCAGCCCAAGCGTGAGCAGCGTGATGATCAGCAACGCCCCCACCGCCGAGCCGATGAGCACTGGCTTGGGGATCTTCTTCACCTTGCGCAGCTCGAACGCTTCGTTGGGGTGGGTCGGGTCTTTGACCGTGAGTTCCACCCTGCGCCAGCGCACCTCGCTGGCGGGGAAGGCCGTGCCCACGGTCTCTTTCAGGTCGCGGCTGAGAAGAATCTGCGAGTTCTTCGCGGCCTCCACCACGGGCTTCACGCCGTCCACCGCCGCGCCCTTGAACTCTTTGAGTTGGCCGTCCTCAAACGTGATCCGCATCGGGCCCTGGTGTACAGCGATACGGATGAGGTTGTCGGTGCGGCTGCCGCGCGAGAACCCCGTCAGGAACCGCTCCCATTCCTCCTTGGTGGCGGTGTCGCGCAAGTCGATCGCGCCGGCCACGGCCTCAACCGGGTCCTTGAACGCGGCGGCGATGCCGTGCTCGGTGGTGAGGATCCAGGGCTCCTCGGTGCGGCGGGTGATCATCTCGCGCACGAGTTCTTCGAGCCGGGCGATGAACCGTGCGTAGATGTGCGGCAGCACCCGCAGCGCATCGTGGACGTTCTTCGCGTCCACCCACATCACGGTGCGGGTCTCGCTCTTGCTCTGGATGTCCTGGAAGTCCCAGAGCTCCACCGGCTCGGGTTCGCCGGGCACGGCCTTGCGGCCGATGCACACCCACTTGTACTCTTCGCGCTCGGGCAGGTTCTGGAACGCGTCCTCACGCACGGGCCGGGAGAGGATCAACTGCCACGCGGCCGAGAGGCCGGTTTTGCACACCTTGGCGGCGATGTTCACGGGCTGGTCGCGCACGTCCACGGCGCGATTGGCCTCGTAGTCGAACGTGACCAGGCCGCTGTCGAGGGCGACCTTGGGCTGCAGTTGCAGCGTCTCGCTCTTCATCGCGACTTTCATCGCGCGCCTGAAGTCGCGGGAGGCCCGCACCGCGTCCATCGCGTTCTTGAACGCCGCGAGCGAGCCGTCGGGCAGCCGTTTGACGAACGTGTCCTTGGCCTGGGCCGCCACCGCCGCGTCGAAGGCCGCGTCCCACTTGTCCTTCAACTCGTCATAGCCGGGCCCCGCGGTCTCCACCACCGTGGAATAGTCGTGGATCGTCGCAAAGACCACAACGCGGTGCTCGGGCGGCTGCGCGGGCTTGGGGCCGATGCCCAGATCGCCCTCGCCCAGCCCCCAGATCTCGACCGTGTCGGCGACCTCGCGGAGTTTGTACTCGCCGAACTTCTTCCACTCCATCTCGTCGCGACGCGAGAGGTTCACCTGCCCCTGATCGCGCACCTGGCGGGTCACCAGCACCTGGTTGCCCACCGCCATGCTCATCACCTTGTCGGTGATGCTGCGTGGCTGGCCATCAAAGTCGATGGCCCGGAGGTCGTCGTACACCATGTTCACCAGGCCGCTGTGGATGCCCACGCGTGCCTTGATGTGGTTCTCCGGCGTGCGCTTCTCCGCCGGAAGGAGCTTGTCCCAGTCCTCCGTCACCAACGAACGCCGGAACGCCAGCGCGGCCTCCACCGCGGCCGTCACGTCGTCCATCGCGGCGTAGAACCCGTCGCCGGTGCCCTTCACGGTGGCGTGCGGGGCGTGCTGCCTGACCGCGTTGAGGAAGAGTTCGTCGTGCTTCTCCCGCATCTGGCGGAAGGCAGCGCCGACGCGCCCGAACATCTTTGTGTGCCCGACAATGTCGGTGTACACAATGAACTTGTTCTCCTTGCGACGCTCGGTGCTCACGCGGCCACCGCCCGGCGGCTGTGCGCCGCTTTACCCGCACCCGCCCTGCATGGCCGCGTTCGTCCGAATCGTTCCAAGAGGCCGCTGCTCCGTCTTCCTGACGCTTGCCAACCGCACCGACACCCGCCTCCCGGCCCGCGGGCCGACAGAACCGAGTGCCTCAACCGGAAGAGTTTACCGTAAACCGACGCGCCAGCAACCCCGCACAGGAAGATTACACCCCTCTTTCGGGTGAACACCCGAACACAGTCCTTTCCCACGCTTCGCCATGTCGGGTGCGCAGGGGCGTGCATCGGCAACGACAGGCACCGGCCAAACCGGGCCGCGTGCAGCTCCAACCGAGCGACGGCCTGCCTGTGCGTGCGTGAGGGCTTGCGGCGGCGCGCGTGGCAAAGCTTGCGCGGCTCACGCGCGGCAGGCACCCGCCACCGGGCGGAGAGCCTGCTGCCGGTTGCGTTCCTCATCCGCATCAGCGACACTCACACACAATGGCCCGAGCCCCAAGCCCCACCACGCCGGTCTCCGCATCCCATTCGCCACCGGTCGCAGCCCACAGCGCGACCGGCGATGAGCGGCTGACCATCCCCGCCGAGGCCCGCCGTCTCGCCGCGGACGCGCAGCGGCTGGCCAACTGGAAGCGCTGGGGCCCGTATGTCTCCGAACGCCAATGGGGCACGGTGCGCGAGGACTATTCGCCGGACGGGGCTTGCTGGGGCTACTTCTCGCACGACCACGCCCGCAGCCGCGCGTATCGCTGGGGCGAGGATGGGATTCTGGGCATCACCGACCGCGAGTGCCGCTTGTGCTTCTCCCTGGCGATGTGGAACGGGCGGGACCCGATCATCAAGGAGCGCCTCTTCGGCCTGACCGGCCCCGAGGGCAACTGCGCCGAGGACGTGAAGGAGCACTACTTCTACGTCGACAGCACCCCCACCCACTCCTACATGAAGGGCCTGTACAAGTACCCGATCGATGCCTTCCCCTACGGCACGATCGTGGAGCAGAGCCGCACCCGCTCGCGGGCCGACGGCGAGTTCGAGCTGGCCGACACCGGGGTGTTCGACAACGGACGGTACTTCGATGTGCAGGTTGAGTACGCCAAGGCCGGACCCGATGACATCCTGATCCGCATCACCGTGACCAACCACTCGCGTGAGTCCGCGTCGCTCCACCTGTTGCCGCAGCTGTGGTACCGCAACACGTGGAGTTGGGGGCGCACCCACGAGGGGTATGACGGCAAGCCCGAGATGCGTGCCGCGGACGACACGACGGTGGTGGCCCAGCACCCGACGCTGGGCGCGTTCCACTGGCATGTGGAGCCGGTGGCCGTCCCCGCCGCCCCCACCACCAAGCCGCGGCCCGGTTCACCGGTGCCTCCTGCCGCGGGTCCGGTGCCCTCCCTGCTCTTCACGCACAACGACACCAACACGCAACTGCTGTACGGCACACCCAACGCCCAGCCCTACGTGAAGGACGGGTTCGACCGCTATCTCGTCCACGGTGAAGAAGCGGCTATCAACCCCGCACGTACCGGCACCAAGGCCGGAGCCCACTACGCGCTCAACCTGGCGCCGGGTGCATCGCAGGTGGTGCGGCTGCGGTTGCGCTCGGCGCACGGCCCGGCGCACAAGTCCGCAGCGCGAGCGGCCTCGGCACTGGGCGAGCCCTTCGGCCCCGAGTTTGATCGCCTGTTTGCGCAGCGGCTCAAGGAGGCCGACGACTTCTACGCCGCGTCCATGCCGCAGAGCATGCCGGATGAGCGCAAGAACATCGCGCGCCAGGCCTATGCGGGCCTGTTGTGGAGCAAGCAGTTCTTCTACTACGTGGTGGACGACTGGCTGAAGGGCGACCCCGCGCAGCCGCCCCCGCCGGCCGCCCGCCTCGCCGGCCGAAACAAGGAGTGGCGGCACCTGTTCAATCGCGATGTGATCAGCATGCCCGACAAGTGGGAGTACCCGTGGTACGCCGCGTGGGACCTGGCCTTTCACACCATCGCGTTCGCGCAGGTCGATCCGGCGTTTGCGAAGGACCAGTTGCTGCTGTTCCTGCGCGAGTGGTACATGCACCCCAACGGGCAGATTCCTGCGTACGAGTTCGCCTTCGGCGATGTGAACCCGCCGGTTCACGCGTGGGCGTGCTGGCGCGTGTACAAGATCACCGCACCGCCGGGCCATCGCGACCGGGCGTTCCTGGAGCGGGCGTTCCAGAAGTTGCTGATCAACTTCACCTGGTGGGTGAACCGCAAGGACCCCGAGGGCAACAACGTGTTCGGGGGCGGGTTTCTGGGGCTGGACAACATCGGTGTGTTCGATCGGTCGCGGCCGCTGCCCACCGGCGGAACCCTTGCTCAGGCCGATGGCACGGCGTGGATGGCCTTCTACTGCGGCACCATGCTCTCGATCGCGCTGGAGCTGGCGATCGACAATCCGGCGTACGAGGACATCGCCAGCAAGTTCTTCGAACACTTCATCGCCATCGCCGATGCCATCAACACGCTCGGTGGCAACGGGCTGTGGGACAACCAGGACGGCTTCTACTACGACCAGCTGGTGCTGCCCGGCAAGACCCTGCCCCTGCGCGTGCGCTCGCTGGTGGGCATCCTGCCGATCATGGCGATCGAGAGCATTCCCGAAAGCACCATCGCCGCGCTGCCGGGGTTCAAGAAGCGGATGGACTGGTTCCTGCAGAACCGCCCCGACATGTCGGACTACACGAGTTACCTTGTGCGTGATGACAAGCCGACGCACGCCCACCGCCTGCTGGCCATCCCGACGTGCGACCGGCTGCGAGCCGTGCTGCGCTACGTGCTGGATGAGAAGGAGTTTCTCTCCCCCTACGGCGTGCGTTCGCTCTCGCTCTTCCACAAAGACCAGCCCTACGTCTTCCGCGATGACTGCACCGGCAACGAGTATCGCGTGGATTACACGCCGGGCGAATCGACCACCGGGCTCTTCGGCGGCAACAGCAACTGGCGGGGGCCCATCTGGTTCCCCCTCAACTACCTGCTCATCGAGTCGCTCGAACGCTACCACCGCTTCTACGGCAACGCGTTCCAGATCGACTGCCCAACCGGCTCGGGCAAGGCCTGCAACCTTTCGCAAGTGGCCGACCACCTGCGCGAGCGGCTCGCGCAACCCTTCTTGCCCGGCGCCGACGGCCGCCGGCCGTTCCATCAGGGCGACCGCCTGCTGGACAACTGCCCGAACTCGAAGCACCTCGTGCTCTTCCACGAGTACTTTCACGGCGACACCGGGCGCGGCCTGGGTGCAAACCACCAGACCGGATGGACGGGCCTGATCGGCCCGCTGCTGGCGGATGTGTGGTGGCGCGTGGATAAAGAGCGGGCGAAGGGGACGTGAGCGCGGAACCTCCCTGCGGGCACCCAATCGCCGGGACGGTGATGAAAAGTGATATCGATGCCCTAGCCCGCGTTGGCTGCGAGTGTCTCTGCCCCACCAGTGCCCACACCCACCAGCGCGTCGCCTACCAGTTCCCCGCCAGCGTGCTCGCCGGCTGCCGGGGCCTCGCCCGTTGCTCCGCCGCCCGCCGCGCCATCACCCAGCGCGGCGATGCGCTGCTTCACATCGCCGATGAACGTGATGCGAATGCCGAAGTTCTCACCCACCTTCACGGCCTTGCCCACGCCCACAACCTTGTTGTTCACGCACAGTTCCAACTCGTCGTCGGCGTTCTTGGGCAACTCCACGATCGCCCCCGCCGCGAGCGCGGTCACGTCGCTGAGTTTCATGGAGCGGCTGCCCAGCACGACGATCACCGGCACTTCCAGCCTCAAGATGCCCCGCAGGTCGGCAGCCATACGCGCAATATCGGCATGATGGGTGCTGGTTCTTGATGCGCGGCACAGGCGCGGGCGGCTGGTGCCGTCGTTCGCGGAGTACGCCAGCCGTGCGACGCGGCCGGCGGGCTTCTCGCGTGGCACACACCGCCGAGCCGGCGTGTACCACGGCACCGATACAGCTCCGTCGGCACTTCGCGCCACCCCCTCACTTCGCCACTCCGTCATTTCGCGACTTCGAACAGGCACACCTCACAGAGCGTGTTCCCGATCCGGTCCGCGATCGCCACGCGCCCTCGCAAAGGCGAACGGATGGGCAACTGCCGGTCGAGGCACTTGTGCGCCAGCGCCGCCAGGTCGTGCTCCGCCACAAACGCATCCGCGGCGAAGAGCACCAGCAACACACCGCATCGCAGAATGCCCGGATCGTCGCGGAGTTTGCGGACATCGGCGCACACGCCGCGCACCAGCTCGCTGCCATACGCCCCGTTTGGCCCCGGCACGCCCTGCGAGAAACAGTACTGCCCCACCACTTTCACCTCGAGCCAATACGCATCTTCTGGTTCCACAAAGGCCCCAGCCCCTCCAACAGCCCCCGTCCCGCCCGGGCCCACGCTCGCCTCGGGCAGCGGCCCGAGCGGCTGGAAGAGCGTCCCCGCCGCGGCCGCCCGATCGCTCTCCACCGCCCGCGCCATCACCAAGCCATCTCTCAATCGCTGACCCGGCGAGGGCATAAGCACCAAGTCACAACGTTGACGCTCGGTGTTCTCGGGCAGGGTCTTTCGGCGGGCCTTCCTTCTTTTCCACTCGGCGGGGTAGGGCTGTTCACGGGCCACACCCCAGCCTGCTGCGGCAAACCCAGCCGCGAGCACAGGGTGCAGCTCAACCTCATCGAGTGAGTCGAGCCCGCGCGCGGCCTGCTCCACCAGCCAGCGGCGTTCCTCGGCGGCGAGTGCCGCGGCGGCACAATCGAGTATCGCGCCAGCGTCCGGCAGGGTGTGCATCGCCGTGCTGTCGGGCCGTGATTCCATCCCGCGAACTCCGCAGAACCGGGCCCGTACGGGCGAGGGATCGACCGGCGACGATAGGGCAAACACAGGTCATGCCCTTGGCCCCGCAAGCCCCGCGGCGTATACTCGCGTCCAAGCAGTTTGGGGCTCGTAGCTCAGTTGGCTAGAGCGCACCCCTGATAAGGGTGAGGTCGAAGGTTCGATTCCTTTCGGGCCCATTTGCACGGCGGCGGCCGCGGTTTCGGCCACGTCCGCTGGAACACCCGTGCGCTTCAGGCGTGCCCACCGCCACCCCTGAGGCCACTCATGGACAGCGCGTCTACGCTTGTGCAACGCCCAGCCCCGGGCCCCGCTTTGGGAGCGACCACGGTGCCGAACAACGCTTCTCTGCTTGCCTCCGCGGACGTGCCGTTCGTGGACCTTTCGGCCAACGCGCGCATCCCGGTGCTGATGGAACTCACCGACGCGCTGTCGCGCGCTGAAAGCCCCCAGCAGGTGCTCGAGGCCATCATCGTCGCCATGCGCAAGGCCTATGGGCCGCGCTGCTACATCTCGCTCTCGACCGGCGGCCTGCAACCCGGCCAATACCGCATCTCGCGCTGGCTCAGCGTTGATGGGTCGGACCGTGTCCGCAGCGGAGACCCCTGGACCGGCACCGGCGACCTGCCCGTGCAGCAGGGCGGCCTGCTCAGCCGCCTCACCGTCACCCCCGAGCCCAAACTCGTTCAGGGCCTCACCATCAAGAACGACCCCGTCATGGGCGATGCCTTCGCGCCCTTCGGTTCGCTCATCGCCGTGCCTGTGCTCGTCGAGGGGCACATCAACAACTGGACCATCCTCATGCACGAGGAGGCACGCGGCCTGGGCGTGGCCGACCTCGAGCAGCTCATCCTGCGCGGCAACCTGATCGGCACCACGATGAACAACGTGCTGATCGCCAACCGCCTGCGCGAGGCCACCGACTGGATCCGCCACGAGGTGGACCACATCGCCCAGATCCAACGTGCGTTGCTGCCGCAGAGCACGCCCAACATCCCCGGCATTCAGGTGGCCACACGCTACGAGACCTTCGACAAGGCGGGCGGCGACTACTACGACCTGCTCCCCATCACGGTGGGCCTGGGCGGCGCGCACCTCGAACGCCGCGGCCCATGGGCCATGATGATCGCCGATGCCTCCGGCCACGGGCCGGCCGCGGCGGTGGTGGTGGCCATGCTCCACGCCATTCTGCACGCCCGCGATCAGCACGTGAACGAGCCGAGCCAGTGCCTTGAGTTTCTCAACGAGCGGCTGTTTGCACGGCGCGTGGGCAGCGAGTTCGTGACGGCGTTCTTTGCCACCTACGACCCCAAAACGCGCCTGCTCACCTACGCCAACGCCGGCCACCAGGCACCGATGTTGAAGACGGCTGGCGAGAGCAAGGTGCAGAAACTCGATCAGGCCGGCGGCATCCCGCTGGGCGTGATGGACAAGGTCGGCTCCAACCAGGCCACCGTGCAGCTCGAACCCGGCCAGACCGTGCTCATGTACACCGACGGTGTCACCGAGGCCTTTGATGCCGCTGGCAAGCAGTTTGGCGATGTGGCCCTCGAGGCCGTCTTCTCCGGCACGCGCGGCGGGCCGGAGATCGTCTGCGATGCCATCTCCAACGCCGTGAAACGCCACCGTGCCGGCACCAAGGCCAACGACGACCAGACCATCATCGCCCTCGAAGTGCGGGACGAAGAGTAGAGGGCACTGGGCATCGGACCCTTGTGCCCACGATGAAGCCGCCGGCTGAGCCGTGCCACCGACGCGGATTCAGCCTTCAGCTCTCACTCCCTCCACCGCAGCCTGTAGATACGGCTGGCGTTCGTGTCGCGCATCGCGTCCACGCTGAAGAGCACGCTGCCATCGGCGGCCTGCACGCAGTCGATCGGCTTGCCGTTGGGGTTCTTCCCGTCCTTGTCCAGGGTGCTCACAATCACGAGCTGCCCGATCGGCACGCCGTCGTCAAAGAGCACACGCGACACCGTGTGGCCCGCGGGCGTGCGCCGGTTCCAACTGCCGCGCTGAGCAACAAACGCATCGCCCGCGTGATTCAGCGGCACGCCCTTGCCGGGTCCGCAGCGATCGGGTTGCAGGAAGGTGAACGCGTTGGTCGCCGAGTGCGCCTGAAAGCACCACATAGGGGGGATCGTCTTGTCCGCCAGCTCGCCGATGTCTTCGCGGCGCTGCTTGCCGGTGGCGTATTCATATCGCGGCACGCGATTGCCGGTCACAAACGGGTGCCCGTAGAAGCCGCCCTCGATGTAATGGTTGAACTCATCGGGCGGGTTCATGTCCGTCACCGGGCCGTAGGTGCGGGCACTGTCGCCTACGGGCACGCCGAAGTTGTCCGACCCGTGGTCCACGCCCCAGACTTCGCTGGTGCCGGGTCGCAGGCGGAGCTTCTCCGTGTTGCGGATGCCCGATGCCCACAGCGTCTTGCCCGTGCCGTCGTGGTTGAACCGCCACACCTTCTCGCGCTCGCTGCCGCTCTGGTCGGTGATGTTGCCCGAGTCGCCGATCGACGTGAAGAGAAAGTCGTCGGTCACCAGCAGGCTGCGCCACCAGTGCCCGCCGCCAGAGGGCAGGTCGCCGGGCTTGATGATCGTCTCGACCGCGCTCTTCAGCGCCGGGCGTGCCGCGCCCGCCTTGCCCGCGGGCATGGGTCCGAGCGTGTCCACGCGCACCCGCCGCACGCTGTCGCTGGGCGCGAACCACAGCCACGAGCCGCCCGCATCCTTGTGGAAGCACAGGCCGTGCAACGACTGAAACCCGGACACGATCACGCGCTGGGCATCGAACGTCCCGTCGCCGTCGGTATCGGCCAGTTGCACGATCTCACCCGACGGCACCGACACGTAGAGGTTGCCCGCCTCGTCAAACTCGATGAACCGCCCCCCCGGCACCTCCGCCACCAGCGTCAACTCGTAGCCCGCGCGCACCGACAGGCCGAGCACATCGCGTGCCCCCGCCCCGGTGAGCTGCCGCCCGTTGGGCGTGCCGCGCAGCACCTGGTTGCCGCCCCCGGCGTGCTGCGCCATCGCCGCCGGCGCAAGCATCAGCGCGCCCACGGCGGAAGAGAGAAACCCGACAAGCAACGATGCGCTCATGGCTGACTCCATTCCTGCTCCCCCAGCGTACGGCAGCGCGGCCACCCCCGCATACGCTCCGCCATGAGCCGCCGCGCGTTCACACTCGTCGAACTGCTCGTGGTGATTGCGGTGGCCGCGCTGCTGGTGAGCGTGCTGCTGCCCGCCATGGCCGGAGCGCGCGCAGCCGCCCGCGGCACCGTGTGCCTGGGCAACCTGCGTTCCATCGCCATGCTCACGCGGGCGTATGCGGACGACAACAAGGGCCTCTCCCCCGCCATCGGGGTCCCTTACGCGGCGACACCGAACTGGGCCTTGGTCATCCAGCAACTCGCCGGGCGATCGGGCAGCGCCAGCGGCGACCTGTATCACACCGGTAACTCGGTGCTGGTGTGCCCCGCCAGCCGCGCCGCGCTGGGGGCCGAGTTCACACGCACCTACGCGATCAACGCCACCGGCCACGCGGGGCTGGAGGGCGACCCCGACAACTACGATGCCGCGCCCGCCTTCATCGCCTTGGACAGGATCGTGCGCCCCGCTGAGGCGCCGCTGTTTGCCGACTCCAAGGGCTCCGCCGGACCCGGCCGCACGGCCAGCATGATCGACTTCCGTCAGGATGCACGTCTGGCTGAGCGGCTCGCGTTCATTCACGCGGCGGGGGCCACGTTCAACGCCGCGCTGGCCGACGGCTCCGCCCGCGCGGCGCGCACTGTGCCCGCCGCGTGGCGCGAACCGCTTCCGTGAGTGGCACACCTAAACTCCAACCTCACCCGGTGGGGTGACCGAGCGGTTGAAGGTACCCGACTTGAAATCGGACAGGCCCACAAGGCCTCAGGGGTTCGAATCCCCTCCCCACCTTTGGTAAACGGCTGACAGCGCAGAGCGGATACCGGAGCAGTGGGTCCGCGTGCGAGAGGCCCAATCGTGTACACCAGTGCCTGACGCCTCACGGCTGATGCCTCGTGCGCAGTGCCTTGTCCTACCTGCCTAACTCCTCTGCGCTGAGCACCCGGTAGTCCTCCACCGCGGGTGCGCGTCCGTTCGGCCCGGCCTGCCATGCCCCTGCTCCTCCCCCACTCCCGTGTGCCGCGGCGATCGCCTGCATCAATCCCGTCGGGTCATCCTCCAGAAACTGGATCGTTTTGACGACCACTCTGCGCCGTCCCGTGGCCGGGTCGATCGGATTCAACGCATCGAGTTCCTCGAGCGTCTTCGCCACGCCCTGATCCCAACGCCCGCCGCCGGTGCGAGCGATGGCCCGCGACAGCAAGAACACCACCTGCGGCTGCATCGCCATCGCGGCACGCAGCCCCTCAAGCGGGTTGCTGCGCCCGCCGGCCCGCGCGCTCTTGAGCCACTCTCGGAGCTGCGCCTGATTCCGCACTGTCGCCGGGCTGAGCACGCTCGCCAGCGCACGCACACCCGGGCCTTGCGCGCCCGAAGCGGAGCCGCCCGTGCCCCCGGCTCCATCCGCCCGCTCGCTGAACAGCACCACGCCGAACTTCTGTTCACCGGCGAGCGCCGCCACCGAGCGACGCACCTCCGCGAGCACCAGCGGCAGCGTGGTCACCATCGGGCCCGACGCATCCACTACATACACCACGCTTGCCGCACGCTGCGCCGACAAGCCCGCGAACGCCACGCCGATGGGCGGGGCTCGCTCGGCCTGATCGGCCTGCGATGCAACCGCGCGCGCAGGAATGGATGCTGCGGCGGGCCTGGAGGGTGCCGCGCGAGTTGGCACCGGCGCTGGCGAGGCTCTCGCGGGCACAACCCGCTCCGTCTCGGCCACCCGCGTTTCGACGGGCGGTGGAGGCGGGGCGGGAGTTGGAGTCGGCGGCGGCGGGGGCTCGGGTATGGCCTCTTTGGTCGCCGCGACCGGCACTGCCTTGGGCGGTTCGATCGAGAGCAGGAATACATCCGCGGGCTTGTCGGGCCCGGAGGGCTGCGGCGTCGCGGCGATGCGCCACACCACGGTCGCCACCACGCCCAGCACGCACGCGTGTACGAGTGCCGAGAGACCGACAGCCACGCCCAAACGCAACCACGGCCGACGGGGCATGAATCGAGCTGACCAGCGCGGGTTGTTCACAGTGCGGTCCGATTGCACGTCCGCAATTCTAGGTTGTTCTCGCAGGAAGGCCGCACAACGCCGTGCCCAGCCGCGGGCCTGGCCCGCGCGCGGCTCACGCCTTGGCAACGCCACCGCCCGCCGCCGCGCCACCCCCACCTCCAGTGGGCGGGGCCTTGAGCGTGCGGTCGATCGAGGCGGCACCCGCACCGGCGCACACAAGCGCCAGCGCGCTCATCAGCAAACCGAACTGCCACAGGGGCGTGGTCCACATCTTCGTGTCGGCGGCCGCATAGTTGGGCAAGAAGCCCAGGAGTGCAGTGCCGCTCTGGATCGCCGGGCCGATCTCCGTGAGCCAGAGCGCGCCCGCCATGCAGCACGCAAGCCCCAGCGCGCTCAGGCGCGTGAACAAGCCGATCAGCACCAGCCCGCCACCGAGCAACTCGGTGATTGCCACGGCCCATGCAAGGATCAGGGGCCGGTTGCCGCTCGCGAGCACGCCGGGCCAGAGCGCGAGTTGTTTGCGTCCGGGTTCGGTGGGCTTCTTGGCCGCGCCTTCGATCAAGAGCGCCAGCCCATAAAGCCTGCGCACCTTGATGGTGCCCGGTGCGCTCTCCGCGGCCGCGCCCTGCCGCATCGACACGGTTCTGGTGGTGCCCGCCGCGGCGGGAATATTCAGCGTGGGGTCGGCCGCGAGAGCGACATCTGTTTCCACCATGGGCACGGCGCGCGCTGCGGGGCCGCCGGGCTTGAGTGGCGACGGCTTGGCCTTGCTCGCGGGCTTGTCTGCCTTCTTGCCGTCGCCCGCAGGAGGCACGCCGGGCGACCCCTCCGGCACGGGCAAGGGCTTGTCCAGACCGGGCGCGGGGGTCGGGGCTTGCGGCGCGGGCTGAGCGGGTGCCGCGGCGGCAGGAGCGGGCAGATTCAGGCCCATGGCCCGAAGTGCCGCGGCCCGCTCCGCGTTCAACTCCATCTCATGCAGCACCTTGATCGACCCGGCCCACAGAAAGGTGACGGCCAGGGCAAGGCGAAGGAACAACGGTGTCCACGCGATGGCGATACGCTCCGAGGTGGTCATAGTCGGGCAGCCCAAGGCGCTGCCCGACGGCTGAATCGGCAGAATCTGCCCGGTTTCACCACTTGGCACGCTCCGGGAGCGCGCGGCATCCCACCGGGCTCGCCGTGCGCGAAGAACGGCACCGGCCTCACATCACGAAGGACACGCCTCTGCTCACGCTCGCGATTGAAACCAGCAACCCCTCTTCAGCCCCCGCAAGCGGGCCGGCGGGCGGGCACAGCACGGGCCAATCCGTTGCGTTCGGACTCATGCAAGCTGGCGGAGGGGTAGCGCACCTCGGCGAGGAGCCCGTCGCCCCACCCAGCAGGCACGACGATGACCTGATTCCTGCCATCGATCGACTCGCACGCCGCCTTTGTGTGACCCCTGCGGCCATCGAACGCATCGCCGTCAGCGTGGGGCCCGGCGGCTTCACCGCCGTGCGTGTGGCCGTCGCCACCGGCAAACTCCTCGCCGAAGCGACCACGGCGCGCGGCGGCACCTGTCGGTGCATCGCCATCCCCAGTGCGCTGGTCGCGGGGTGGAACGTCGAACCGGCCGCCGGATCGAAGGGCATCGCCGTTGCACTGGCGAGCAAGGGCGACACCGTTCACCTCACCACCATGCCATCGGGCTGGCGCGAAAGCCCGGCCGGCGTGGCCGCCGGCACGGTCGTCACAGCGGCGGCGCTCGCCTCATTTGGCTCGATCCGCATCGAAACGCTTGTCGGTGACCAGCACCTTCCCGAGGCCTTCCTGCGTGCCGCGAGCGAGGCCGGGCTCAGGCTGATTGCGCCGCACTTCAGCGCCCGCGCGTGCCTGGAGCTGGCCGCGCACCTGCCCGCAATCGGCCCGCTCGATCTGCTCCCTCTCTACCCGCGCGAGCCGGAAGCCGTCACACTCTGGAAGCAGCGCAAGAGCAAGTGACGCGCGGCCCCGCTCGCGGCACCCGGCGCATCGGAGTCGCTTGAATCTCTCGCCGCTCAGGGGTTGGATCGCCGGAAATACGACGGGTTGGCCGCGTCATCGGCCGCCTTGCGTGAAGCCTGCTCGGCGTTGAGAATCTCCGGCCCGCGGGGTGCCCATGAGACATTGCCCTGCCCCAGCGTGGTGCCGGTGGCAACGGCAAGGTCAACCTGAGAGATCTGGTAGTCGGTGAGGGCCCTGATCTCGGCCGACTGCGCGTCGGCCAGGCTCGCCGCGGCGGCGAGCACATCGGTGCTGGTGCGGTTGCCCACCTCAAACTGGCGTTGCTCACCAAGCAGTGTCCGCCCAGCGAGGATCGACGACTGGCGGGCGGCCAGGATGCGTTGCCAGTTGGCGCGCAGGCGATCGACGGTGTCGAGCACCTCCTGCTTCACGGTCTGCTCGCGGGCCTGCTTGGTGCCGATGCGCTGCACACGCGTAAGCACGGCACGGTTCAGCCGGTTCTCCGCGGCCTCGTTGCCCAGCGGAATCTCGCCGCTGCCGCCCACACTCCAGTTGCGAAAATCCCGATCGCCGATCTGGTCGACCGATCCGGTCTGGCTCGTGGCACGCCCCGCCAGCCCATAGGACATGTCGAGGCTCAGCAGCGGAAGCACCTGGTTGCGGGCGAAGCGCTCGCTGGTCGCATCGGAGAGGATCTGCAACTCCGCCTCCAGCAGTTCCATGCGCGTGGCCAGCGCGGTCTCGATCAACGCGCCGGCGTCAAGGTCGTAGGCCGTGAGTTCCGGAGCGGTGCCCGGCTTCACGATCTGCGTGCTCTCGACATCGAGCCCCTCCATGTTGGCCACCTTCTTCAGTTCGCGCTGCGTCTGCAGCACGAGGTTCTCGGCAACGATGATCGATTCCAGGCGACTGGCCAATCCGCTCTCGGCGCGTGTCGCCTCGATCTCGGGGCTGTTGCCCGCGCGCACGCGCCGCTGCGCGGCCTCCAACTGCGTACGGCCAAGCTCGTACTGCTGCTGGCGCACATCCAGCTCGCGCCGCGCGGCGTACAGCCGCCAGTACGCCCGGTCGGCCGCCGCCAACTGGGCGATCACCGTGAGTTTGGTGTTCGCTTCGGCGATCTGCTCGTTGTACGACGCGATCTGGATCGATGATGTGGTCGCGTCCTCGCCGGCGTTTCGCAAGAGCGGCTGGCTGAGCGAGAAGCTGATTTCATTCTGGTAGTACTGAGCGAAGGGGTTGTTGCCCGCCGCGGGCGTGTTCTGGTCGATCCTGCTTCCTGTCAGATTGACGCTCGCCCGACCACCGGTGCGCAAAGGGATATCCACGGCCGCGCCACCGTCCCACTGCCGCACGCCCGAAGACTGGGTCGTGTCGAGCGTCGGCTGGTCCACCTCGCGGTAGTTCAGGCGGGGCCTGAACACGGCGTTGAACTTGGCACGCTCGGCCTCGAGTGTTGCGCCGTTAATGGCCGGGTTGACGAGGGCCACCTGCACGTTCAAGTTCCGCCGCAACGTCTCGACGCGCACCTGGTCAAGCGTCAGTTCCACCGTCTGCGTGCCCTCGAACGGGCTCTTGGGCCGCTCGAGCAGGTTGACATCGGCCGCGCCAGCCGCGCCGCTTGCCGCGGGCATGGTGGCCGACGGGTTCTTGAACTGGCTGATCCCCAGGGTCTGCACATCACGCAGGCGCGTGAGGCTCGTGCGTTCGCCGAGGTCCTTGTCGCGCACGCCCAAAGGCCCCGCGCAGCCATAGCCGCCGGCGGCCAGCGCAAGTGCCGTTGCCGAGAGTGCCACACGCTTCTTGCCAGCCGCCGTTCGCATCAGTGCGTCCTTTCCGACAGAACCAGATTACCACCAAGACACAAAGGGCACAAAGGAAGGCCACCGCAACAATCGAAACGGCTTCGCGCCAATGCGGTTTGCGCCGTGCGAGCAACCCACCCGAGGGCCGGGTTGGGTGAGTACGCAACCCGATCAAGCCATCCCTTCGTGGCCTTTGTGCCTTTGTGGTTGTTCATTCACTCGTGCCGCAACGCGTCGATCGGGTCCAAACGCGCCGCCTTGATCGCCGGGAACATGCCGAAGACGATGCCCGTCGCCGCGCTGAACCCGCCCGAGAGCCACACCGCCCAGATCGGCACGCTGGCCTTGGACATGAGGCCCTCCTTGCCGCCCGCCGCGGCCAGGCCCATCACGCCGCCGTAGCCGATGGCCAACCCCACCGCCGCGCCCACCAAGCAGAGCACGACGGCCTCGATGAGGAACTGGATCAGGATCACGCCCGGGCGCGCGCCCATGGCCTTGCGCAGACCGATCTCGCGCGTCCGCTCGCTGACCGACACGAGCATGATGTTCATGATGCCCACGCCGCCCACCACCAGCGAGATGGCCACGATGCCGGACGCCGCCACGGTGATGCCCACCGCCACCTTGTTGAACTGCTCCTTGGCCTGCTCGATCGCCTCGATGCCGAAGGTGTCCGGGTCGCCGGGGATCAGGTTGCGCGACTTGCGCAGGTAGGTGGCGATCTCGGCCTTCACATCCTCGAACTGGTCGGGCGTGAACGTCTGCCCGCTCACGTACTGCCGGGCAAACGGCTCGGGCTTCATCATGTCGCCCGTGCCCCAGGGGATGTAGACCTCGGTGCGGGCCTCGCCGCCGCCGAACATGGGGCTGGGTGTCTTGGTCTCCACCACGCCCACGATCAGGAACTTGCGACCATCGATCAGCAGCGACTGGCCCACGCAGTTGGTGTCGAGCGACAACTCGTCGATCGCCTTGTCGTTGATCAGACAGACCTGCCGGCGCTCTTCCTCGTCGATCCGGAAGAAGGGCCGCCCTTGCACCACCGTGCGCCCCTCGATGTCGTGCCACTCGGGCCAGATCCCCGTGATCTGCACCGTCGGCTCGATACGGTCGCCGTTGGCCACGCTCGCCGTGAACATGGAGTTGGGCGTCATGCGCTTCAGCGAGGGCGCTGCACGCATCATCCCCAGAATCTCCTTGTTGCTCATGCGGATCTGCCGCCAGCTGAACCGCCCCGGCTGCTCGCGCGGCATGCGCGGGAATATCCACACGCGGTTGGCGCCGATGCTCTCGAACTGATCGAGCACGTAGGTCTTGAGGCCCTGCGTCGCGGCCACGGTGCCGATCACGGCCGACACGCCGATGACGATGCCCAGCGTGGTCAGGAGCGCGCGGACCTTGTTGGACCAGATCTGCCCGAGGGCCAGGAACACGGTCTGGAACACGAGGCGAAAGAGGATCATGCCTTGGCCCTTCCTTCGGCCGCGGCGATCACGCCGCGAATGTCAGGTGAAACCGTCGCGGGCGGGGTCGAGCCGTTCAGCCCGTGGCCGTGGCCGTTGAGGCCCGCGGCCGGGGCATCGCCGCCGCTCCCATCCTTGCCCGCATCCGAGCCGGCAACCGGCGCGGCCGCGAGGCTCTGAGCGTTGAAGAGCGCCTCCTGAGCCATGCGTTGCAGATATTCGCCGTGGACGGGGTCGTCGTGGGTTGGAAAATCGGAGAAGATCTTGCCGTCGCGCAAGCGCACGATGCGGTCGGCGTGGCGTGCCACGTCTTCCTCGTGCGTCACGATGATGATCGTCTGCCCCTGGGCGTGCAACTGCTTGAACAGCGCGATGATCTCCTCGCTGGTCTTGCTGTCGAGGTTGCCGGTGGGTTCGTCTGCCAGCAGGATGCTCGGGTTGTTCACCAGCGCGCGGGCCACCGCCACGCGCTGCCGCTGGCCGCCGGACAACTGGCTGGGCCGGTGCGTCATGCGCTTGCCCAGGCCCACGAGTTCGAGCACTTCCTTGGCCCGCTTCTTCGCGCCCAGCCAATAGCGTGTGGAGTAGAGCAGCGGCAGCATCACGTTGCGGAGGGCGGTGTGCTTGGGCAACAGCTCGAAACTCTGGAACACAAACCCGATCTCTTCGTTGCGCACCTTGGCCAGTGCCGCGGCCGTCAGCCGCTCCACCTTGCGACCGTTCAACTCGTAGTGCCCGTCGGTGGGCTGGTCGAGGCACCCCAGGATGTTCATCATGGTGCTCTTGCCCGAGCCGGATGCACCCATGATGGCCACAAACTCGTTCTTGTGGATGTCCAGATCGACACCCCGCAGGGCGTGGACCTTCTCCACGCCCATCTTGTAAACCTTCGTGATGCCGCGAAGCCTGATCGTGACCATGTGGTGCTCAAACGCTGCGTGAATCGCGCCCCGGGCTCAGCTCTTCGCCTTGGCGTCTGCGGGCTTGCCCTTGTCGTCCTGACCATCCTTGCGACGCGGCGCGGAGCCGCTCTCCTCCTCCTCCTTCACGTGAGCGGCGTCCTTCTTCTTCTTCAGGGTGCCCTCCTCAGCCACCTTCTTGCCGTCTTTCAGGTCAACCAGCACCTTGAACGGCCCCGTGATGATCGCCGCGCCCTCGTCGGCGCCGCTGAGCAGCACGGTGTGCGTCAGGTCGCTGGGCCCCACCGAAACGGGCAGCGGCGTGGCCTTGCCGTCCTTGAAGGCGAAGATCACGCGGGCGAAAGACTTGGTCTTGTCAACCGAAGCGCTGTTGGCGAACTCCTTGGGCAGGTCGTCCAGCTTGCGATCAACCACCGCCTGGCTGGGCACCTTGAGCACATCGGCAAACGTCTCCACCTCGATGTCGGTGTTGGCCGTCAGGCCCGAGTACAACAGCGTGTCCGCGGGCTTGTTCACCAGAATCTCGACCTCGTAGTAGCCGGTGCCGTCGCGGTCCACGATGCGCTTGAGCCCCACGCGGTCCACGTTGCCGTCGAAGGTGCGACCACGGAAGGCGTTGATGTACACGCGGGCCTTCTGCCCCGCCTTGACGGGCGCCACGTTGGCCTCGTCCACCCGCGCCTTGAGCAGCATCACGTCAAGGTCGGCGATCTCCATGATCACGCTGCCGGCGTTGTTGAACGTGCCGACCAGCACCAGCTCGCCCACCTCCACGCTCAGCTTGGTGATCACGCCGTCGAAGGGCGCGACGATCTCCGTGTTCTCGAGGTCTTTCTTGGCTCGCGCGATGTTCGCCCGCGCAATCTCGATGTTCTGCGTGCTCGAATCGACCTGGCTCTTGGACCGCAGGTACTCACTCTCGGCGCTCTCGAGCGAGCTGCGGCTCGCGTCGCCCGAATCGGCCAGCTTCTTCTGCCGGGCCAGCTCCTGATCGGCCCGCTGAAGGCTCGCCTTCGCGCCGTCCAGCCGCGCCTCCTCCGCCTTCTTGCTCGCCTGCGTGCTCTCGAGCGCGGCCACAAGGTCGCGGCTATCGAGCCGCACCACCACATCGCCCTTCTTCACACGCTCGCCCTCGCGGAACGGCAAGGCCGTCACCCGCGCGGCCACCTGCGCCGAAATCTGCACCTTCGTCTTGGGCTCAATCGAACCCGGCGCGTTCACGGTGCGGATCACCGCGCCCTTCTCGATTTTGCCCAGCCGCACCTCTACCGGCTTCTCGCCGCCGCTGAACGACCGCATCAGCTCGGCAAAACCCTCGGTTCGGGAGATGAAGTAGCCGCCCGCGGCCAACCCGATGACGATCGCCGTTGCAATGCCAATGAGCCATTTCCACACGGTTCAGGCCTCCACGAAACCACCGAACAGCAACCCACTGCACTTGGCTAACCCGGCCACAAACTGCCGCGGCAGCCCTCCCAAGGCGGCATCGCACGCCACCCGGCTCTCAAAAAGCTTGCCCCGCCCGCTTGGCATCCTCTGATAGGGATTCAGACGCGTAGGGTTTCGCCAACGTGCATAAGCCTATCGCCCACCAAACCAGTCGCTCCAGCCAACCACGGACTCGCGCGCCATAGTAGGAACCGGGCCTCGGCCGTTCGCGCCCGACCTGCCGCCGGCCGGAATCACCGCGAGCCGTGCCGGCGAATAGGGCCCGCACTCGCAACTCCCCCAAACGCGGCAAACTGGGCCGACCCACGGAATGTGCCTTGACAAGACTTGAATGATCGTTCAAGATAGTTGAACGATCATTCAACCGACGCGAAGTCCGCACACGCCGCCCCTCGTGCCCCATGACCGGCCCCGAAACCCGTGAACGAATCCTGAGAGCCGCGTTCCAGCTCTTTCACGAGCAGGGGTACCACGCCACCAGCGTGGCGACCATCCTGCGCGAGGCCGATGTGAACGCCGGCAGCATGTACCACTTTTTCCCGTCGAAGGAGGCCGTGCTGATCGGCGTGCTGGAGTACGCCTTGCAGATGTGCCACCCCGCGGTCATGGCCCCGGCGGAAGCCATGACGAGCGATCCGATCGAGCGTGTGTTCGCCATGCTCGCCAACTACCGCGAGGGCATGCGCATGTTCGATTGTCGTATGGGCTGTCCCATCGGCAACCTCGCCCTCGAGGTGGCCGACGACAACGCCGCGGCCCGCAAGCTCATCCACGAGAACTTCGAGAACTGGGCGCGGCTGGTGAATGCGTGGCTCGACGCCGCGGGCGACCGTCTGCCGGCCTCGTGCGACCGTATGAAACTCGCCCGTTTCGTGCTCACCGTGATGGAGGGTGGCCTGATGCAGGCCCGCGCGGCCAAGAGCCTGGCCCCCTTCGATGAGTCGGTCGCGCAACTGCGCGCCCTGATCGACGCGCTGCAACACGTCGCCCGGTCCGAGGCTGCCACAAGCACCCTGCCCGCTGCGACCCCTCCGCTTTCGGCCCACGAACTCCCACCCCGCACACGTCAGGGTAACACCAGTCGCCGCGTCGGCCCGTTGCGCCGCGCAACACCATAAGCCTTCATTGTTTCCCCACACCCCTCATCACCCCCGAAGGAGCCCGCCATGCCCGCACCCGTCGTCCACTTTGAACTCGGCTTCAAGAACTCCCAGAAGGCCGCCACGTTCTACGGCCCGCTCTTCGGGTGGGAGTTCCACGCCGCGGGCCCCGCGATGATGCTGGGCAACATCGGCCCCATGGCCCCCAAGCCCACGCCCGGCATCGGCGGCCACTTCAATGCTCTGGGCCACGAGCCCCACAACTACTGCGTGGTGTACGTGCAGGTAGACGACCTGGCGGCCACGCTCAAGCACGCCGGGACGTTCGGCGGCGCCACGGTCGTGCCGCCGACCGAGGTGCCCGGCATGGGCACGTTCGCGTGGCTCAAAGACCCCGAGGGCAACCTTGTGGGCCTGTGGAAGCCGGTCGCTCGCTGAATTTCCAACCACGCGCAATAGCGCACGGCGAGGTCCAACCATGTCCACACCATCCATCCCACGCTTCCGCTTCTTTGCCGCCGGGCTTGTGGTGTTCGTGCTCTTCGGCCTGGCACACCTCATCGGCCACCTTGCGGGAACGCCCGCGCCCGCCGATGCGGACGAGGCAACTCTGCTGCGGCTCATGACCGACATCCGTCGCCCGCCCGTGAACCGCAGCATGATGGAACTGCTCGAGGGCTTCAGCCTCTTTCTCATACTGGCGCCGTGGACGCTCGCCGCCGTCGGCTTCGCGCTGCGCCCGCTTGCACGCGCCAACGCCGCGGCGATGCGCCGTGTGGTGGTGTGCTACACCCTCGGCTGCGCGGCGTTCACGGCAGTCTCGGTCCGCTACTGGTTCTTCGCACCCACCTCGTTCCTCGCGCTCGGACTCGTCTTTTTCGCCCTCTCCCTCGCCGTCGACGGACGCAGCCGTCCCGCCGCCGTTCCCGTCTGACTCTCCCTTGCTTTGATGAAGGAACCATCCATGCCCGCTCCACTCGTCGCGGTTGTTCTCGCCCTCATGCCCGCTCTCGCGCTGCATGTCGAGCCCGGCACGCCCGCGCCGGCTCCGACCGCCGCATCGCCCGCACCGGCACCTGCCCCACCGGCCGACCTCTCCCCACTCGTCCACGAGGGTGTCGTGAACGCCCTGCCCACCGAAGTCTGGAAGGTGTTCTCCACATCCGAAGGTTTCAAGAAACTCGGCGTCGCCCATGCCGACATCGACCTGCGCGTGGGCGGCCTCATGCGCTCGCACTACAACCCCAAAGGCGTGCTCGGCGATGAGGGCACGATCGTCAACCAGATCATGGCCTATGAGCCCGGCCGCATGATCGCCTTCCGCATCCACACGCCGCCCAAGGGCTTCCCCTTCCAAGAGGCGTGGAAGTCCACTTGGACCGTCGCCACCTTCACCGACTTGGGCGATGGCCGCACCCACGTTCGCCTGGCCGCGATGGGCTACGACGACACCGATGAATCCCGCCGCGTGCGCGAGTTCTTCCAGAACGGAAACGCCTACGTCATGAAACTCCTTCAATCGAAGTTCGATTCCGCCTCGCCCGCGCCGACCGGCGCGGCCCATCCGGCCGACACGCTCGAACCCATCAACGTCGAGGCCCTGATCGCGGCGCCGCGCGAACAGGTCTACTCGTGGTACAGCACCAGCGCGGGCTGGAAGGCCAGCCTGGGCCTCGACTCCAACATCGAGCCTCGCATCGGCGGGCCCTTCGAGGTCTACTTCGGCAAGGACCACCCCGCGGGCCAGCGCGGCTCAGAGGGTTGCACGGTCCTCTCCTTTGTCCCCAACGAGATGTTCTCGCATTCGTGGAACGCGCCCCCGACCATCCCCCACTGCCGCGACGGCGGCCTGCACACGTGGATTGTGGTGCGCTTCGAAGAGGTCGGCCCCGCGCTCACGCGCGTACGGCTCACGCACCAGGGTTTCTCAGAGAACGCGGCGAAGGAAACTGAATCGCCCTTCAGGGCCGACTGGCTCAAGACCCGCGCCTACTTCATGAACGCGTGGCCCCGCGTGCTCGACGCCCTGAAGGCGCACGCGGCGAAGTGATGGGCGCAGGCACCTGGGCACCTGGGCACCTGGGCACCTGGGCACACGGGCACACGGGCACCTGGGCACACGCGCATCCCTTCGGGATGAAAGGCCAGCGACGTGCCCCGCGCTGGTGGGGCGGACATCCTGTCCGCCGAGCAGGTGGCCGCAGTTACGGGCCGCTTCGTGCCACCGATCGCCGCGGCGGTGATCGGTGCCGGCAGAGCGTTGCACCGATCGTACAAAGCCACGATCGCTGGCACTGAATCACACCCCCCGCCGCGGCTCCAACCCCGGCGCACGCATCCGCAGCGTATTCACGAGCTGCGCCCACACGTGCTGCTCGCCCTGCGTCGCATCGATCACCGCGTAGTGGCGCGGGTCGCTCTTTGCCTGCTCCAGATACCCCTGCCGCACGCGCTCGTGGAACGCGGCCCCCTTGGCCTCCATCCGATCCAAAAGCGGCGAGAGCCGCTTGGCCGCCGAGCGCTGGTCGATGTCGAACAGCAGCACGAGGTCCGGCATCAGGCCGCGCGTGGCCACGCGGGCCACCGCGGCGATATCCGCCCCCGGCAGGCCCCCCGCCGCGCCCTGATACGCCAGCGTGCTGGCTACAAAGCGATCTGCCAGCACCAGCTCACCGCGCTGCAGCGCGGGCAGAATCTTCTGCTCAACCAGTTCGGCGCGGCTGGCCATGTACAGCAGCATCTCACACCGCACCGTCATCCCCGTCGTGGCCCGATCCAGCAGCACCTCGCGAATCCGCTCGCCCGTCACCGTGCCGCCGGGCTCACGTACGTGGCTCACGGGCACCTTCGCCGCGTCGCACAACTCCAAGAGCCGCCGGAACTGCGTGCTCTTGCCCGAGCCATCAGGCCCCTCAAACACAAGGAAGCGGCCGCGGTACGCCGACAGGAACGACGCATCGTTCGATGCCGGGGCGGGCGTGTGAGGCATCGGGGGTGTGGGGCTGGCGGAGGACATGGTGCGAGCATCCGTGGTCGCTGGGCTCATGGAGCGGGCCTTCCGTGGCGGACCGTGGCGTGGTACGGCGGGTGGGTGGCGGAGTCGGTGGCGGGGCGAGCGTGAGGCAGACGTTGGCCGAGTCTACCCCGCCTCGCGCGGCGGCGGAAGGGCGTTAGGGTCGGATCCGCTGGCTGCCCCTTGCCCAGTGCCCAGTGCCTTCCGCGCCTCACTCCCTTGCCGCGCCCGCAAACGCCACGGGGCTGCGATACCCGTCGCGGTCATAGGCACGCACGCCGAAATACACGTTGTCCTTGTTCTCATCCAGCGTGATCTCGGTCGCCTTGCCCACATCTTTCGCGTGCGTCCACATCGGCTCGGTGGTGTCGCGCCACATCACCTCATACCCCGCCACATCATCCTCCGGGCTCGCCTGCCAGCGCAGCGTGGTGATGGTCTCGAGCTTGGCTGTCACGATCCGCACGTTGCCGGGCACACTCGGCGCGTTGGCCAGGTGGATCAGCACGGCCGCGTTCAGCCGGGCCACGTTCGCCACATAGTCAAAGTCCACGAACTCGGGCAGATCGCCAAAGCGCACCTCTGTGCCATCCGCCCGCTTCTCCACGCGCGGCGTCTGGTGCTGGTGGTTGTAGTTCTCGTGCGTCTGGCAGAAGCGCACGGCCGTAAACCCCGCATCGTTGAACGCCGAGTGGTCGCCGCCGCGCAGGAAACGGTCCAGCCGGTACACAAGCATGGGCTTGAGCGCGGTCCGCTCCCGCGCTGCGATCTCCGCCACGTATCGCGCCAGTTGCCTGCTGGGCGAGTCCACCTCGCTCCCCAACTGCCGCACCTTTGCGAGTTGTTCGCTGGTCGCGTTGCGCGGCAACCCTTCCGAAAACACGCGCACCGTGCCCGGCGCGGCACGCTTCTCGTCACCCATCGGCCCCAGCGAGTCGCCCACAATGTCGTTGCTGAGCACCGCGCGGATGTCTTCCTTGCGTGCCGCGGCCTGCTCGGCGTGATACTTCGCACCGATCAGCCCCTGCTCCTCGCCCGCCGTACACACGAACACAATGGTGGACTCGCACGGGTGCCCAGCCATCGCCCGAGCGATCGCGAGCACCGCGGTCGTGCCGCTGCCGTCGTCGTTCGCGCCGGGCGCATCGGCCTTGGGGTCCATCACATCGCTGGGCATGCTGTCGTAGTGGCCGACAACGAGGTACCGCCGCTCGGGCGTCTTGGTGCCCCTGAGCTCGGCCACGACGTTCACGAACTTCGTGGCCGAGCTGATGCGCCCGCCGACGGGCGGCGTGAACTCCTCGAACCACACCCGCCACGTGCCCGGTCGGGCAGGGTTGGGGGGATTGGTGGGGTCGCTCGCGTCGGTGGGGCGGACATCCTGTCCGCCCTTGCCGCCAAACCCCTCCATCTGCGCCTTGATCCATCGGCGTGCTGCCCCGATCCCACGCTTGTCATCGTCCGGGTCCGACAGCGAGTGCCGCGTGCCGAACGCCGCCAGCCGCTCGACCGTGCTCTTGACATACTCGCGGCTTACCGCATCGCTTACCCGCCGCACCTCGGGCATCGCCACCGCGTCGGGCTGCGCGGGCTGCATCGCGCCATCAAGAACCGACACCATCCCCGCCGCGGCCGCCAGTGCGAGTGTGACCATGGCGCGAGTTTACCGGCAAACCGGGCCGAACGCGCTCTAACCTTCGCCATGGCCGCGAACCCTCACTCCGCTTCGACCCCCGCCGACCGTCTCCGTGCGCTCATGGCCCAGGGCTGCGTCGCCATGCCCGGCTCCTTCAACGGCCTGTGCGCCCGCGCCGTGGCGCAAGCCGGCTTCTCCGCCACGTACATCTCCGGCGCGGCCACCAGCGTGTGCGCGGGCGTGCCCGATGTGGGTGTGCTCAGCCTCGAGCACTTCTGCCGCGTCATCCGCGAGGTGTACGACTCCTCGGGCCTCCCGCTCATCGCCGATGCTGACACGGGCTTCGGCGAGGCCGAGATGGTGCGTCGCACCGTGATCGACTACTTTCGCGCCGGCGCGGCGGGCCTGCACCTCGAAGACCAGCAGTTCCCCAAACGCTGCGGACACCTCGACGGCAAGGCCCTCGTGCCGACCGACCACATGTGCGAGAAGGTCGAGTGGGCCGCGAAGGCCGCAAGAGAACTGGGCACCGGCACAACACCCGCCATGATCGTGTGCGCCCGCACCGACGCACGCGGCGTTGAGGGTTTCGATGCGGCGCTCGCCCGCGCCAAGGCCTACGCACAGGCCGGCGCGGAGATGATCTTCCCCGAAGGCCTCGCCAGCGAAGACGAGTTCGCCCGCTTTGCTTCGTCCCTTCGTGCCGTCGCGCCCTCGTGCCTGCTTCTGGCCAACATGACCGAGTTCGGAAAGACGCCCATCATCCCCCTGGCAAAGTTCGCGGCGATGGGTTATTCGTGCGTCATCTTCCCCGTAAGCCTGCTGCGCACCGCCATGGGCGCCGTCCAGGCCGCGCTCAAAGAGCTCAAGGCCACCGGTTCCGTCGAGCCCTTCGTGGGCAAGATGCAGACCCGCCAGGACCTGTACAAGCTCGTCGGCTACACACCCGGCACGCCGTGGGAGTTTCCCGTTCGCTGAGCCGGGCGGGCACAGGCACCGAACGCGCCGCCGCGCTGTGCCCATCACTTCGGCGCGAGCGCCAAGAACGCACCGCGGAACACGCGGTAGTTCAAGAAGGCCATCAGCGGCACTGTCAGCGCGCCCACCACCGGGATGATCTGGAACACGATCAGCACGAACAAGAGCGCCCGCAGCGCCCACCGGATCAGCATGCTCCGCGCCCACGGCACATAGCACCGATACGGCGCAACCAAGTGCACGCGGTAGAACAGCACGCCCGCGATCAACCCCACCACCGGCACAAGGCCCAGAAGCGCACAGATGCCCAGCGTCGGCAGCAGCCGCGCTTCGAGCCGCTCGTCGTACGCCGCTGCCGCCGCGCCATCGCCAAACACCCGCGCTTGGCACGCGGGGCAGGCCTGATCGGGCGTGTGCGCGGCAAGCCGCGTGGCGCACTCCGGGCAACGCCGCTTGGTGCGCAGTGCAAACGGCTGCTCGGCGACATCCGCAGGGTTCGTCGTCGCCACGCCCAGCCAGTTCACGCTGCACGGCGCGGCGTTGGCTGCCTTGCAACTCGGGCAGCGCAGCGCGCTGCGGTACATCAGCGTCTTGCACGAGCCGCACGGCACACGCGTCGCCTCTTCCCGCGCGTGCGCACGCCGCTGCAGCAGCACCACGATGCCGATGCTCGCCGCGATCAGCACCGCCACCACGATGGGGAAGAGCACGATCAGCACCATGCCCAGCGCGGCGTACGCATCCTCGGCCCAGGCGAGCAGGCCGTGCAGGCCGGTCGCGTTCTCGCTGTCGGCATCGTGCAGCACGCGATGCACCTCGTTGCGTGCCGCGGCGACAAAGTGCGTGGCCGTGCCCGCTGCGAGCGCGAACACCATGCTGCCCAGGCCCGCCTGCTGCGGGGCGAGCTTCTCGACAAACGCGGCGTCGGCGTGCGACACCAAGCCCATCGTGGTGACCGCGCTCATCACGGGCTTGATCCAGTGGTCTACCTCGGCCAGCATGGCTCGCGCATCGTGGTTGCGCTGCGCGGCAAACTCGAGCGCGGCGAGCGCGCCCAGCACGATCAGGCACCAGTCGGAGGTGAACCACGTCGCCACGTTGGCCGTGCCGATCAGGTTCGCCGAGGCCTCGCGCACCGCCGCGTGGTCTGCCCCCAGCCGCAGCATGAGCGCGGCGATGAACGCGGGCAGAAACGCCCGCGCCGAGCACAGACCGGTGGATGCGATGAGCGCGGAGATGGGGTTCATGAGGGCGCGGGCTCCGAGGTGCGGAGCATACACGCCTCCGACCTGCCGCAGACGGGGTGTGGGCGCGGCCGCCGCGCGGGTAAGCACCAGTCGCAGGAAGGCAGGCCGCAGATGGACGCAGATGGACGCGGATAAAGGCCGGTACGCAGAGGACGCAGAGGTTCGTGCGGTCCGCAGAGGAAGACAGGAACACAGATCAACACGGCAAGGCACGGATGAGCACGGATCGCAACGCCCCGGCGGGGAAGGCGGCTTGGGGCGGCGCAGCCGCCTGGGTGAATAGCCGTGGGTCGCGGCGAAGCCGCACCCACGGTCACGGCCCCCCCTCGGTTCCGCACCGCGCAGCGGTGCGGGTGAATCGCGCGCAGCGCTGCGCGGCCCCGACCACTCCGCTCGCCCAATGCCCCGTGGTATGCACCGCCGACCAGCACCGCTGCGCGGTGCGGCACCGTTGTTGACCTGTGTCCCGTGGGTGCCGCTGCGCGGCAACCCACGGCTACTCACCTCCGCAGCATCGCCGCGGGTGAACTGCCTGCAGGTGAGCGGCGCGGCCTTGGGCAGGGGGTTGGAGGGGGCGGCACGCACCCTGCACCGGCACACACTTCCACGCTTGATACTGCATCGGGTGGACGCATGGATCAATCAGCGCACGCGCCAGAGCACTGAAGTCCATCCGGGCACGGACTTCAGCGGCACGGCTTGAGCGGGACTTCAGTGCCACCCGCTGCTCGGCTGTTGCCAACGACCAACGAACGCGATTCAGAGCATCAACGATGACCCGGATCAATCCGGGACGAATGATCGTGGCGTGAACCCTTGCCTTGCGCGGGACTGAGGCCCACCAGCTGACAGCGTTGCGGCCGTCGGCAGGCGAAACACCACCACATGGCGATCGGCGCAAGCGGCGGAGTGGGCACCGCTACCACACGAAACCCGAAGGTGCTGTCCTCAAGTTCAGGACGCGTGAAGTTCTGAAGGTTGAAACGCTGCCAGCCCGCGCTCATGTTGTACGCCCCGCCCCGAAGGCCCCGCATCGTTCCGAAGATTACGTCTTCGGTTCGCTCCCACACGTTTCCGCCCATGTCGAACGTCCCGTACGGGCTGGCCGAGTTGTGATACAGGCCAACGGTGGTGGTGTAGTAGGGCGGCTGGATCGGCCCGGTCCCCGCGCCGCCCGTCGATGTCGCGTTGTTGCCCGACACGTCGAGCAAATCTCGCCCGGGCGGCGTGTCGCTACGTGTTGGATACGACCAATATCCGGACGAGGCCCCGCCGCCCTTGTAGTAGGCCGCTTTGACCCACTCGTTCTCGCTCGGGATCGCCCAACGCCAACCGGGGTTGCGCGCCACCGTGTTCGCCGCGATCCCCGCTGCGGACAGCGTGTACGCACCATCCTCGGTCGTCCGGGCGACCTGTTCGCCGGTCGGCTGCCCGTTGTGAAGCCAGTTTGCAAACCGACACGCGTCCCACATACTCACCCCGTTTACGGGTCGATTCTCAAACGCGGCATCGACGCTGTAGACATACGCACCCTGGGCGCCGCTCCGCGCAATGCCGCTTCCGTACTCCCGGTTGGCCTGGTCCGGGTTGTACAGACCGTGCGTGTCGTCTCTCGCAACGGCGTTGAGGAACGCCGTGTACTGCCCGGCCGTGACTTCGTACGTCCCGATCCGGTAAGCGTAGTTGACTCGACCGATACCGCTCGGCGCGGCGACGTTTCCCACGTCGGCCACGGCGACCGTTGCGATGGCGACACCGGCTTGCACGGCCCCCGTACCGTACAAGGACACCGCAATGGCGACTGCACGCACGCTCATGAGCCCCTCCGCTCGCCGTAGGCACAGGTGTTAGCCCACCCGCTGCCGCCCGCCAGCCTCATATCGGCCCGCAACGCGTTGCGCCCCGAGAGAACACGCCATCATCCAGCACGAGAGTGCGGGAAAAAGGGCAACACGAAGGCGCGTGCCGTGGCGGGCCGCACACGAGCGTACATGCACCCGGGGGGTTCGATTCCCGCCGGAGAGAGCCTCGCGGCCGGGTAGCCAGCCGCACAAAATGGAGCCGGGGGGAATCGAACCCCCGTGCCGGAGCGGTCCGCTGAATGCCTCTACGCGTGTATCCGCTGATTTACATTCGGTTCGGGCACGCCCGCGGCAGGCTGGCCTCGTTCCTATCGCCCAGAAACTCCTCACGCCGTCGTCTGGGAGAACCCCTTCGGCGCCAGCCCGATGTTTTCGCTCCCCCCGCCATCGGGCGTCGCAGGGGGAGCGCGCGGGCCTAATTAGGCCGCGAGAGCGTAGTTGCTGTTGGCAACTGTTTTTGTGCCTACTTTTTACGTGGCCTGCAGGCTCCACGACGCGCCACACCCAACATCACACGCCCGGTCGAAACCATATCGGCCCCGATGGACGCGGCATGATAGGGCCGTTGCGGAAGTGGCAGAGTGGCAGAGTGGCAAAGTGGCGAAGTGGCGAAGTGGCGGAGTGACGGAGTGGCGGAGCGGCGGAGTGGGATGCACCTCCCCCGGCCCTACGGGCCACCCCCTCCGTTGGGAACGGAGGGGGATGAAGGCACGCAGGCACGAAGGCAGCCGCCCCCCGTGCCCAGTGCCTAGTGCCCAGTGCCTTCCCCTCAGCTCATGATCGCCGCGCAGCTCGACACCATCGCCGCGCCCTGCTGGTCCATCGCCGCCGAGTAGTTCAGCATCCGCACCTGCTCGGGCTGGGCCGCCAAAAGCGTCGCCACCAGGTTGCCCGTGCTGCACCAGCGCGTCGGGTTCTGCTGCCACGCCATGCTCGAGACCAAATCCCACGGCTTGTTGTCGGCCACGTGCTTGAGCATGTCGCGGTCATGCTCGAACACCTTGTTGCGTGCCGCGGCGGCCTCCTCCCCCTCGCCGCCCATGGCCTGCTTGTCGCCAAAGGCCGGGCCTACGTGCGAAAGGTCGGCCGAGCTCACGATCAGCGTCTTGCCCGGCAGTTCCGCCAGTGAGGCCCGCAGCGCCTCCACAAACTGCTGCAGGCCCACGCCCGAGCCGTCGTAGCTCTCGCCGTTCTTCACCGCCGGATCGTGTACCAGCGCGCCGAACACGCGCGGGTACTCCCCGGCCTCGTTCTTGCCGAACACGTGCTGCATCCACGGCACCTGCAGCTCGATCGAGTGTTCGCGCTCGTGGTCGAAGCGGTGCGCGAAGAGGGCATCGCCCAGCCGCTGCCGCAGCTTCGCGGCCAGTTCCTTGTCGAGCGGCGCGATGCCGAAGGGCGTCGAATACCCCTTGTCGCACCCGCACACGCCCGTGTCCTCGCCGAAGTGGTTCGTGCCCAGGATAATCACGCGGTCGGGCCGATCGGCCACGCGCAGCCGCCCCCACACGTTGGCGTAGTTGATCCAGCCGCGCGGGTAATCAATGTGCGGGGCCACCACGGCCTTGGGCAGCGCGGTGAGCGCGGGGTCGTTGGCGTTCTTGAGCGCTTCGCCGATCCACTGGTCAAACACCTTGCCCATGCGCTCGGCCTGCTGCTCATCGCTCAGCGGTGCCTCTTTGGGGCTGCCGTCGTCGTTGCGCTCCAGCAGCGCCTCGGCAAACTGGGCCGAACTCGCGGGGGGCAGGTTCTCGCTCGCGTCAAAGTCGGCCCGCATCTTGCCGAGCATGGCATCGAACACCGGCCCTTGCAAAAAGCCCGCGTCATCCAGCTGCGCGATCAGATTCTGCAGGATCGGCGGCGTGAGCCCGCGCCCCACCTGCTCCACGATCTGCCCCACGTCGCGCGATCCATCCAGCAGCGGCAACACCACCTGCATGGCCGGCACGGTGATCACCATCTTGTCGGAAATCTGCCGCGCATCCGCAAGGCCCAGCATGGTCACGGGCTTGCCATCGGGCCCCTGGGCCTGGGCGGGGAAGCCCCGCAGGGGGCGCAGCTTGGGCTTGGCCATGTGCGGCTTGGACGCATCAAACGGCGCGTGCCCGGGGCCCTGAGAAGGGCCGGAATCGGGCCCGGACGGCGAATCTGGTGTTTGGCTCATAGTCGGGCCAAGCGTAGGCGAAGCGGCCCGTTCAAACGCCCCCGCATGACCCGCCGCCGATGCACGTCTATCATCCCCTCCTGTCTCCAGACAGCCCTGTTCGAGCCGTGGCCGCTCCTGTCTCTGGCCTTTGTCTCAAGGGCGCCTCTCCAAGGTATTTCCCCATGACCACCGACAAGATCAAGCCCGGCCAGACCATCCGCTGCACCGTGACCAAGACCCCCACTTCCGCGGCGGGCCGCACCACTCTTGAGCGTCTGATGCGCATGGACCCGGCGATCAAGCGCGGCCTGCGCAAGGCCCACCACAAGCGCCAGCAGAACCTCAACGTCTACAACCGCGGCAACCGCGATTGGACCAGCCGCGCCGAAGTCGGCAAGCTCGTTCGGGCCATCCGCGGCCAGACGTGGAGCATGAAGTTCACGCTCGACCTCGCCGACGAGTTTCAGTCGTTGGCAAAGTTCGTCAAAGTCGAGGCCTGATCGCCTCCGTCGCCAACGCGCCCGGTGGGGTGAACGTCCCGTCCGCCCGACTTCGTCGCTGCGCCTCCGCAGGGCCTTGTGCCTGCTACCGTGCGCCATGAAGCCCCTCCGTCTGCTGCTCGTTGCGCTCGCGCCGCTGGCCGCGTGCGATGGCGCGGCCACCAAGCGCGCCACGACCGCACCCGCGCCCAAGCCAGCCGCCGCGGCATCCGCACCTGACAAGGGCACTCCGTCGGCCACGTACACCGTGCGCGGCAAGGTGGCCGATGTGCCCACGCGGGGCCGCCCGCAGAGCGATTTTCAACTCCACCACGAGGCGATCGACAACTTCGCAGACGGCTCGGGCAAGGTCGTGGGCATGAACTCCATGACGATGTCTTTTCCGCTGGGGCCGGGCATGGCGCTGGAAGGGATCGCACCGGGCGACATCGTGGAGATCACGTTCCCCGTGTGGTGGGGCAAGGTCGGCCCCGACTACCACGTGACCAAGATTGTCAAGCTGCGGGCCGACACGAAACTCGAGTTCCGCAAGGCCAGCCCGCCCAAGAACGGCGGGTGAACCTCGCGATGCTTGCCGTGTCACGCATCGCCTCGCTCAGCCCGTGCGGCCCGCTTCTTTTTCGCCATCGCGCGCAGGGCAAAGAAATCCTCGATACCGGGCAGGGCCTGCGACACCGCCATGCCCAGCCGCGTGAAAGTGCTTGTCCACACCTCCGCGCGCGGACGGCGCAGGCAGCGCACCGTCGCCGCCGCGACCTGCTCGGGCGTTTGCGAGAAGCGCTTGGGAATGTGCCGGATGGTGCGCGGACGACCGGTCTCGGTGCGCACCGACTCGGAAAACTCGGTCTCGGTGCTGATGGGGTGAACGGTTGAAACGTACACGCCGCGGGGTTCGAGTTCAAGCCGCATGGCCCGCCCAACGTGCGCCTGCGCCGCCTTTGTGGCTGAATAGGCCGAGTAGAAGGGCAGCGTGATGCGAGAGAGGCAGCTCGAACAGATGAGCACGTGCCCGCGCCCGGCCCGCACCATGTGCGCAGCCGCCGGGCGGATCGTGTTCAGCGTGCCCCAGAAGTTCGTCTCGAAGATCGCCCGCCACTGCGCATCGGGCAGGTCGAGTGCCGCGGCCTCCACGCCGTAGCCCGCGTTGGCGTACACCGAGTAGACCGATCCGAAGGCTTCCACGGTGCGAGCGATGAGCCGCTCGCAATCTTCCGCGTGGGCCACGTCGCAGGGCACGGCGATCGCCCTTCCCCCCTCGCGATTGATCTGGCCTGCCAGCGCTTCCAGTCGATCCACCCGCCGCGCGGCCAGAGCCACAGGCATTCCCGCCCGCGCGCACGCCAAAGCCGTCGCGGCACCGATGCCGCTGGACGCCCCCGTAATGGCGATGGGCTTGCCCATCAGGTCTAGAGCGGACATGGGCAGGGTGTCTTCCGGGAAACTCGCGTTCGCAGCACGGCATCCTAACCCGAAATCGATCCGGAAGGCCCGGCACAAAGTTTCCACACGGCCTTGGGCGGCGTGCTTGGCTCGGCGACCCCGATCGGCTATATTCACCCCTGACAGATCGAAGCCGCGGGGGCGGCTGTGTGAGGGGTTTGTCCGCCCGGCGATTCTGGAGCCTGACCAATGACCGAACAGGAAATCGAAGCCAAGGTGATCGAGATCGTCGCCAAGCAGATGGGTGCGGACAAAGCCACCATCACGCGCAGCACGAACTTCACCACCGACCTCAACGCCGACAGCCTCGACACGGTCGAGCTGGTCATGGAGTTCGAGGATCAGTTCGACACCACGATCCCCGACGAACAGGCGGAGAAGATCCAGACCGTCGGCCAGGCGATCGACTTCATCAAGACCGTGGCCAAGTAGGCCCGGCCGGGCGGCCCGCCGCTGCGCAGGCGCTGGCGCGTCGCCACCAACGGACTCCACCACGCCATGGGCGCATCCCCGTCAACAGGTCCGCGGATTGTCATCACGGGCATGGGCGCGGTCACCAACCTCGGCCACGATGCCGCCCGTACCTGGGCCGGTATGCGCGAGGGCCGCTCGGGCATCTCGCTCATCGAAGGGCCAGAGTTCACCCGCAACAATGTTGACTGGGAAGTGAAGTTTGCCGGCCAGGTCAAGAACTGGGAGCCCACCGGTGTGCTCGATGTGCGCGAGCAGCGTCGCCACGACCGTTTCAGCCAACTCGGCATCTTTGCCGCCGTGCAGGCCGTGAAGGACAGCGGCATCGACTTCACCAAGGGCGATGCCGAGCGCTACGGCGTGGTCGTCGGCTCGGGGATCGGCGGCATCCGCACCATTGAAGAGGGGGCGATCGTCCTCGCCGAGAAGGGCCCCGGCCGCCTCAGCCCTTTCACCGTCCCCCGTCTCATGCCCAACGCCGCGGCGGGCAACATCTCCATCCAGTACGGCCTCAAGGGCCACTGCACCACCCACGCCACGGCGTGCGCGTCAAGCGGCCACTCCGTCGGGGATGCCATGCTGTGCATGCGGCGCGGCGAGGCCGACGCGATGATCGTGGGCGGGGCCGAGGCCGCCGTCAGCCCCATCTGCGTCGGCGCGTTCGCGGCCATGCGGGCGCTGAGCACCCGCAACGACGCACCCACCAAAGCCAGCCGCCCGTTTGACGCCGATCGCGACGGCTTCGTCCTTGCGGAGGGCGCGGCCATGTTTGTGATCGAAACCGAGGAACACGCCAAGAAGCGCGGCGCGAAGATCTACGCCGAACTCGTCGGCCAGGCCAACGCCGCCGATGCGTCGCATATCACCGCCCCCGACCCTGAGGGGGCCGGGGCGGCACGGTCCATGCGCTGGGCCCTGCGCGATGCCCGGCTGGATGCCAGCCAGATCGACTACGTGAACGCCCACGGCACCAGCACGCCGCTGGGCGACCGGGCCGAGGTGCAGGCCGTGATGAAACTCTTTGGCGACCACGCGGCCAAGAGCAAGGGCGGCAAGCTGCTCATGAGCAGCACCAAGAGCATGCACGGGCATTGCCTGGGCGCCAGCGGCGCGATCGAGATGATCGCCTGCATCCACGCCGTGCGCGACGGGATCATCGCCCCCACCATCAACCTTGATCGCCCCAGCGCGGGCAAGGATGAGACAACGGGCGAGGTGCTGCCCGCGTTCGATCTCGACCTGGTGGCGAACCACGCGCGCGAGCGGCGCATCCGCTACGCCATGAACAACACCTTCGGCTTCGGCGGGCACAACTGCACGCTGATCGTCGGCCGCTACGAGTGAAAAAACCCAGCGCCCAGCGATCAGCCGGGCACCGGGTCTCGTGGGGGTCGGTGCAAACTGATCGCGCGGCCGCTCTGTACCACGGCACCCCCACGGCGCGATCAGCAGTTGTCTCCGTATTTCGATACGCCGCGCCATGTCAGCGGTTGCACGGCCAGCGCAAGATTTGTGGCCGCCACCGCCAAACCATGCGGCGGGGTGCGCACGCGGCGAGCCGCTGGCCCTGCCTACCCCCGCTTGGGGGCCTTCAGCCCAAGCTTGTCCATCACCTGCTTGAGGTCCGACCACACCTTCCCGCGATTCTCATCCGTGTATTGCCGCAGCAGGAACGCCGGATGGAACGTCGGCATCACCGCCACCTGCGACTTGGTCTGCGGGTGCGTGAGCGTGGTCCAGTGCCCGCGCATCCGTCCCATGCTCTCCTCGGTCTGAAGCAGGGCCCGCGTGGCCGTCAGCCCCAGGGTCACCAAGGCCTCCGGCCGGATGGCATCAATCTCATCGAGCAGGTACGGCAGGCAGAGCGCGGCCTCCTCCAGCGTGGGCGTTGCGTTGTTCGGCGGGCGTGTCTTCAGCACGTTCGAGATGTAGACCTCAGCCCGAGACAACCCCATCGCCACGATCATCTTGTCGAGCAACTGCCCGGCCCGCCCCACGAACGGCCGCCCGATGCGGTCCTCGTCGGCCCCCGGAGCCTCGCCCACGAACATCACCCGCGCGCCCGGGTCGCCATCGCCAAACACGAGCTTATTGTGCGCCGTTGTAAAACTCGCGTGCGGCGCGGCGGCCTCATACCTCGCGTTGATCGCCGCGAGCTTCGCACGGATCGCCTCGCGGTCGCGCCCGCCCGCACCCGCGTGGACGTCCGCCCCCTCGCTCGCGCCCCCCACCGAACCGGCCGCGGACACGCCCTGCTCCGGCCGCGCTGCCGGCGCCGGGGTGGCCACCGACACGGGCATAAAGTCCACGCCCATCAACTGCGCGGTTCGCGCGTGCTGAGCGACAATCTGCGCGGCGCTGGCCGACATAAGCAAGGCTCTCCTTGGCGTGCGGGGTCTATCAGGGCTTCTTGGGCGCGGCGGCGGGCGCCTCGGCGGGCTTGGCCTGCGCGGCCGCTTCGGCCGAGGCCTTGCGGGCCAGTTCTTCATCCGACGGCGGCGGCAACTCGGCCGGCTTCTCGCCGGGCTTGAGCTCGCTCCCGCCGCGAACCACCGGGGCCGAGGAGTTGAGAATCGAGCCTCCTGGTCCGCGCCCGCTGCTCTGGTCGATCAGCGGCATCACCACCACGCCGGCAAACAAACCCACCACCAGTCCGACGATCACGCCGACAAGGAAGGTGCCGAACGAGAAGCCACCCGCTCGCGCCGTGCCGGGGGTGGGGTTGCTTTGAGCGGGTGATGCGGTCGTCACAGGGTGCCTCCTCGCGAAGGGTCGGCTATCCGGGCTGCCACAGCGTATCGCCCCGGCCCGTAGATTTCACGCTTCTCAACCATGAAAAGCGGCCTTGTCGAACATCACGCCGCCTGCCGAGCCTCTCACGCCGACCGCCGCAGGCGATAGACCCAGCGACCGTAAGCCAGCACAGAGCGTATCAACTCCGCGCGGCTGGCGGGCAGGCCACGCCCGAAGGCCGTGTGCAGCCGCCACTGCCCATACGGCCCGTGCAGCCGAAAACCGGTGAGAAAGCCAAGCCGCAGCAGTTCGTACAGCCCGCCGAGGTCGTCTATCGCTCGCTGGATCATGGGTGCCCCTCAGGTGCCAGCCAGCGTCCGACGGTACCACTGCACCGTCTCGAACAACCCGTCGGCCAGCGGCGAGAAGGGTTGGTACCCAAGCGCCCGCTTGGCCAGGCTGATATCGGCCGACGACACCCGGATGTCGCCAATCCGCTCGGGCTGGAACTCGGGCGTAGCCACCGTGCCGCACCGCTCAGCCACCTGCCGCGCCAGCTCCAACAGGGTCGTGCGTGTCCCTGCCGCGATGTTCACCGGCGAGCCGTTGATCACGCCCGGGTTCTCGCACGTTCCCGCCAGCAGGTTCGCGGCCACCACGTTGGCCACATAGGTGTAATCGCGGGTGTGCAGCCCGTCGCCGAAGATCACGGGGCCTTCGCCGTTGATGCAGCGCTTGATGAACGCCGGGATCACCGCCGCGTACGGCGAGTCGGGGTCTTGTCGCGGGCCGAAGACGTTGAAGTAGCGAAGGCACACGGTCTGCAGGCCGTAGGCCGCGGCCCACGCGCGGCACGCGCCCTCTGCCGCGAGCTTGCTCGCTCCGTAAGGAGAGATCGGCGCTGGCGGCATGGTCTCCACGCGCGGAGCATCGGCCGGTGCGCCCGGTGAGGCAGCCCCGTAGACAGATGAAGAACTGGCAAACACCACACGCCTGACCCCGACTCCGCGGGCCGCTTCGAGAACCGCCACCGTCCCCGACGAGTTCACCGCGAAACTCCGGCGCGGCTCCTTCATTGAGAGGGGCACCGAACCGATCGCCGCGAGATGAAAGACCACCTGCGACCCCTCCACGGCCTGCAACGCGGCGGATGCGTCGAGGATCGACCCGTGAATGAACCGCACCCGCTGCGGATCGAGGTCGATCAGTTCCGAGAGATGCTCGAGCGTGGAGGTGGACAGGTCGTCGATCACCTGGATCGTGGCACCCAGCGAGAGCAGCGCATCGACAAGGTGCCCGCCGATAAACCCGGCCCCGCCGGTCACGCACACCGTGCGACCCTCATACTTGGGCCGGATCGTGGCGACAAACTCCGCGGGAAGACGCATGGGAGGTGAGCATACCGCCACGACCGGCGCGGCTCAACGCGCCACGCGGCCGCGCGCCCAACCGGGCGGTCAGGGGCCGTTGTTGCCGCAGCCGTTGTTGATGTCGAAGTAGGCGGTGATGAAGTCGCCGAGGTTGTCGGAGTTGGGCTGGAAGCACTGCGGCGAGCCATCGAGCGTGAAGGCCGCCTTGTAGCCGAGGTCGTAGGGCGGGTCGTTGTCGGGGCACGCCGTGGCATAGCCATCGGGCCCGGGCACGGGCGGATCGGTGAAGTAGTCGGTGATGAAGTCGCCCAGGTCGTCGGAGTTGGCCACGCCGTCGGGCGTGTAGTCGAGGCGGCAGGGGTTCGCCGGCGCCACGGTCAACATCGCGATGGTGCTCCGCGTGGTGTTGCCGCCCGCGCTGTGCCTCACCAGCACCTCATACTCGCCCGCGTCGGTATCGGTCACCGAGTTGATGGTGAGCGTGCAGGTGCCGGTCGTGCCCGAGACGGGATCGATCGTGAACCGCGGATCGCTTGCGGGGTCCACCAGCACTCCGGCAAAGAGCCACGTGTAGACGGAATCGGTACCGATCTCGGCGCTGTCGAGCGTGACCGTGAAGGTAGCGGCGGTGCCCGACGCGGCCGCCGCGTTCTGCGGTTGCTGCGCGATCTTCGGGTTGGCGGCGTTCTCGAGCACGCCGGGGTTGGACAAATCGAAGGTGGACAGGTTGTGGACCACGCAGATGTACGAATCGAAGTCGTTGCCGAAGGGGGGCGCCGGATCGACGCTGCCCACGCGCAGCGGCGACGGATCCGGCGGCGGGATCGTGCCCGCGCCGCCACGCAGGATCGTCTCCCCGCCGCTGGTTACGTGCAACTGACTGTCGAAGATGGCCACGGTGCGCAGGCTGTCCGGCCCCGCGGCCGAGACGGGCACCGATGAGTCCGACCCGATCGTGGTGTAGCGCAGGCCGCCCGTGCTCCCCGCAAGCCACAGGTTGATGCCGTCGTCGGTCACGCCCGCGTGCGGGTGCCCGTGGTCGGCAAAGTCGCCCAGCGCCGGGCTGATGACCATGGCACCGGGGCCGATGAGCGGCACGATCGCCACCGAACGGCGCACGTCCGCGCTGCCCGTGTCGGCAAGCGGTGTCATGCCGCCCGGCTCGGTGTCGTAGCCCGTCATCACGAGGTACTCGCCGTCCGGCGAAAGGGTGAGCTGCCCCTCGCGGAGCGATGTGCCGTCCAAAATCAGCTTGGTTCCAGGACCCGAACTGGGCAGAGGGACAGTGCCGCCAAACCCCGGCCCGAAGGCAAACGCCTCGAGCAGCACCGGCGAGCCGGTATCGCTCAAGGGGTTCACTCCATCGCCCACGCGCGAGGCGAGCAGGGCCAGGATGGGGACCGTATCAGTAGGCAACGCGGCGAGCGCCGTGCCGCGGTACTTGGTGCCGGTGGGGGCACTTGCGCCGTCGACGATGCTGAACATGTCCATGCCCGTTCCGTAGACTGCCGAGTCGATGGCGATGGCCACTGCGTCTCCGCCATTCAGGGTGAGGCTCAGCAGCACGACCGGCTCCGGGGGCGAGCCGGGACCAAACGCGTCGGGCTCAAGCAGGCGCGCGCTCAGGCCGCTCGCGCCCGGAGCCAGCGGGTAGTCCCCCACCAAGACCCACTGGCTTATCGACGTGTCGTAGGCGTACTTGTACACGCCGCTCTGCACCATCGGGTCGCCGCCGTCGTCGAGCACGTAGAGCGTGTCCGACCCCTGCACCACGGGGTCGAGATTGAGCAGAACCGTGCCGCTCGGGCTGCCGGTGGACGGGATGCCCGGCAACTGCGTGATCGCGTGGAGCGGCGTGTTGGGCCGCGCCTTCTCGCTGATGCCCGTGATGGTGAGCGTGGGCGAGGTGGCGCCGGAGATGACCGAGCCCCACGGGGTGGGCCCGTCGGCAAGGGGAGGCGAGGGTGGACCCTTGTACCACTGATACGTCGGGGTCGGGTATCCCTCGGCGGTGACACTGAACGTCACCGTGTCGCCCACCACCTTGCGCTGCAGAGGAGCCGGGTGCGACGTGATGTGCGCCGGAACAAACGGCACCACCGACAGGGTGGCGTCGTTACTGAGGCTGGTGCCCGTAGGCCCGGTGATGAGCACCGAATACACACCCGCGTCGCCGGCCGCAAGGTCGGCAATCGTCAGCGTTGAGTCGGCGAAGTTGCCGGACGTGTGGTCAACCGAGAATCGCGGGTTGGTCATAAAGTCGATGGGCGTGCCGTCGCGCATCCACTGGTAGGTGACGCTGTCGCCGCCCAAGAGCGTGCCGTCGATCGCCACCAAGAGCGAGATCGTGTAGCCCGGCGGCGGGCCGAGGGAGAACGGCTGCTGCGTGATCACCGGCCCCGTGTTCACGATCAACTGCGATGCCGTCGAGTTGGCAAAGTAGCCCTCGAAAATGTACGCCGTGCAGTAGTACGTACCGGCCGCGTCGGGTGTCACCCCCGTCAGGGTGAGCGTCGGCGTCTGCGCGCCGCTGATGCTCGAACCATCATCCATCAGATTGACACCCGACCCCGGTGCGCCCTTGGACCACGCGTACATCGGCGCGGGCGAGCCGCTCGCGCTCACCCCGAACTGGGCGTTGTCGCCGCTGTGCACGATGACCTTCGCCGGCGGGTTCATCGTGATCGCCGGGGGCACGATGATGGACAACGTCGTGGAGTTGGACGTGGCCGACGACACCTCGTTGGTCGCGACGCAGTAGTAGTCTCCCGCCGCGCCCGCCTGCACGTTGGTCAGCGTCAGCGACGCCGTCGTGGCCCCCGACACGCTCCCCGGGCTATCGCTGATGGGCGTGCCGCTCCCCGGCGCGCCCTTGTACCACTGGAAGGTGGGGTCGGGCGTGCCAACCGCCGAGACCGAGAGGGTGACGGCGCCACCCGCAACCGCGCCCGTGGTCGGCGGCAGGCCCGATGTGAACTGCGGTGGCACGTTCACCGCCAGCGTCGCCACCGTGCTGGTCGCCGTGCCCAGTGAGTTTGTGGCCACGCAGTAGTACGTACTCCCCGCGTCCGAGGGCTGGATGCCGTGAATCAACAGCAACGACGTGCCAGCGCCCATGACCGTCCCGCCGTTGTCGCTCAGCGGCGTGCCACTGCCCGGCTGACCGGTGTACCACTGGTACGTGGGCGGGGGCGTGCCGCTCGCCGTCACCGAGAGCGCCAGCGTCCCGCCAAGGTTCACGGCCACAACGGCGGGCGGGTTCACGGCAAAGGCAGGCTCCTCAACAAGGCGCGCCACCCACCCCTGCGCCACGCCCATGAACAACCCCTCGCCCGCGATCCACGCGCCATCATCCGCGATCGCCGTACACGAAGTCAGGCTCCAGTTGTCGATGGCGGCGGTGCTGCGCCCCGCCGCGTTGAGCAACCCCACGATCATGCCCTTCACATCCTGGGGCGCACCGCCCACCCACATGGTTGCGCTCGAACCCGTTGCGCTGCTGCCGCCATCGCCCGAACCCACCACGATCGCGCCGTCGGCCGTGGCATCAAGCGCCTCGCTGAAGCCAAGTTCACCCGCGAGTGAGAGCAAGGGTGTCATGCTCCCACCCTGATGCTTGAACGCCGTGTAGATGTACGCGATGTCGGCTGAGTCCGGAATGGCCCTGCTCACCAACGACGTGCCCACGACTGTCAACCCGTTCGCCGACACGCCATTGGCGTAGGACTCGGGCGGGTTGATCGTGCCATCGAGCGTGCCCAGGCCCACCCATGCACCGTCGCCCACCACCTTGGCCGCTTCGTAGTAGAACCGGTCCGGCGTGCCCAGATCCGGGTCGCCCGGCTCGTAGCGGCTGGCCGTGCCGATCACCACGCCGCCGTCACCAGAACACCCCGATACGAACATGTCCGAATAGCCCGAGAGCGTCTCCAGCGAGAACGGGTCTTCCCCCTCGGTCCGGCGGAACGCGCCAAAGCCCTCGTACCAGCCCGCAGTGACCAAGCCGTTGGCGCTCACGCCCGAAATGCTGCTTGAAACGCTGTACGGCTTCATCACCGGCCCGGCGGGCCGATCAAAGGTGAAGCCCCGCGTGCCCGCCACGCCCACCGCGCGGCCGCCGTTGCTCGAAAGCGCCAGCACCGACGTGGCCCCGTCGCCAATCACCGTCCGTTGCCCGGTTCCCACCAAGTACAGAAAGGCCGACGGGTTGCCGCCCGCCGTGGTCGCGGTTGCACCCACCACCTGACCATCAGCCGATATCGCCGATGCCCGGCTCCCAACCGAGCCCGCAACCGTGCCAATCCCCGTGAAACTCAACGGCGCGGCCCAAGCAGCGCCGCTCACCGCGACCGCCATCAAGCCCGCACAGCTCTTCTTCAACAGCGATGACATAGCCGCGACTCCCGCAGAGAGACCGTCCGCGCACCAAACACAGGGACTCCGACCCTTCAATATGGGGGCGCACACCCGGTTCGTCAAGCCCCGGCCGGGCCGAAACTCCCAACTGGGTCCGAGATCAGGCCCCGGCACGTCCGGATTCCGTGGTTTCCACCCGGATGCGGACGAATCAGCCGCCGTACGCCAGGTAGTACGATGTCAGAAAATCACCCAAATCATCAGGAGTGGGCGGCTGGCACCCCGACGAGAACTGCGCCTGATAGCCCTGCAAGGGCGCCGCCCCTGAGGGATCGCCCGAGCACGGCACCGCGAACCCGCCGGGGCCGGACACGGGCGGCAGCGTGAAATACGCCGTCATGTAGTCCGACAGGTCATCGCACGACACCAGCCCGTCGCGGTTGAAATCCAGCCACACGCGCGGCAGCAGTGTCGCCACCCACCCGCCCGGCACACCCTGCGGGTCAAGCCCGATCCCGATGACCGTCGTGCCGTCATCGCTGATGCCTGTCGCCTCGCTGAGCGTCCACGCACCCAAATACGCTCCGTCGTCGCGCAGCACATCGCTCAGCAGGCGCGGGTGGCGATCACCCGGAAACCACACCGTCGCGCTGCGACCGGCAATGTTCGCGGCTCCGTCCGGTCCGCCCTCACCGCTCCAACCTACGACTATCCGGCCGTCCGCCGTGGCGTCGTTGGCCGCGCTCGGCACGCCCAGGGCCAGCGAACCAAGATCGACGGTGCCCGCCGCCGCGGTCCACGCAAACGCATGGAACAGCGGTGTCTTTGACGACCCGTCGAACATCAACGCCCGGCCCACCACCACCGTGCCATCGGCGCTCACCCCGTGCGCAAACGACTGTCGGCAGGCCGGATCACCGTCGAGCCAGGCGATTTCTCGCCACACGCCACCCGCGAACACCCCGGCCTGCAAGACCGTGAACGGCTCGCCATCCACTCCGGCGCGCCGCGCCACACCGGCAAGAGTCTCACCCGCCAGCGAGACCGCCGCGGGCGCGGCGGCATCAAACCCCGCCGGAACACCGAACGCTCCGTGCCCGCCCGGCCACGACGGATCGAACACGCCCAAGGCCGAGCCGCTCCGCAGCAGGCTGGTTTTCAGGACCGCGCTGGCATCACCCCAGTCGGCATCGGCCGCGTAGCCAAGAGTGAATCGCGGCACATCCGCGAGCAGCCGATGCACCGGGCTGAACGGCCCCACCGCAAGGGCGATGGCCGAACGGATCGGGTCCAGAGTCGTGTCCGGTTGTAGGAACGGCAACCCCTCGCCCTCGAGAAGCACGGGCAGCCCGAAGACGTACGCCGGATCATCCGAACGAACCCACGCCGCGCCGCGGGCATGGCTTGAGACCGGGCTGCGGCAATACCCGACGATGACCCGCCCGTCGCCCGAGATGCCAAGCGCGGCGTTCACGAGCGCGCCCGGCAACGCGGCCAACGGCTCAAACCGCGCGCCGGCCGACCCAAGATCGGGTCCATCGGCGCGAGCCGCGCAGGCGGCGAGTGCCAGAACGCAAGGCAGCGATGCAAGGACGCGTGACTGCACCATGACTCACTCTGCCCGGCGCGCGCGGCCGGGCACCCTCTAAGCCTGCAAAGCACGCGGGCCACGCGCCGCAGGCGTGAAAAAGAGTATGGTGCGAGTTGACGAACCCGCCAAGCAAAAACCCGAGATTGCAAGGGTTTCCGTGGCACATTCGGTGGATATTCGCCCGCCCCGTGCCCGCCGCCGTCGCCCGCCCGCCACCCGCCCTCAGCATCCCTGAAAATACGCCGTGATGTAGTCGCCCAGATCATCGGGGTTCAGGATGCAATCGGCCGTCACATCGGCCCGGAACCCGGCGTCGTACGGCGGCGCATTTCCCGGGCACGCGATCGAATAGCCCCCCGGGCCCGCGATGGCGGGCTCGGCGAAGTAGTCCGTGATGTAGTCGCCCAGGTCGTCGGGGTTGAGGGCGCCGTCGCTGTTGTAGTCCCACGGGCAGGCCGTGACCGGGTCTGCGCAGGCACGCCCCTGCGGCGTGATGATGAGCGAAACCGCCCGGATGGAGCCCGTGCTGGCCGCGGCACGGTCTCGCGCGCGGAAGAACCACTGGCCGTCGGCGTTCTTCCCCAGAAAGCCCGCGGCCGAGTTCGTCGGTCGCCACACGCCCGTGAACGGCGCCTGTGCCGCGGTGGCAAACTGGATGGCGGGCAGCGACGCATCCTCGGAACGGAAGATGGTGTTGCAGAAGTTCACGCCGCCCGCGGCGTGACGGTTGAACATGGTCACCGCCGTGGTGTCGGGCGCGATGATCGAGAGAATCAGGTCGCCGACGTTGGCGTGGTTGAGTCCCACGTTCGTGTCCAGCGGGTTGGTCGAGCAGGTGGTCCCGTCGATCGAAGCCTCCACGCTGTACACCGAGCCGACACCGGCAACATTGATCGGCACGCTGATACCGGCCGAATCGTTGTCGGGAATGGCCACCGCCGAACCGACGTACCGGAAGGTTTGCGGGGGCTTGGGCGTGCCGCCGGGCGCGCCGGTGGCAAGGGCGTACACCAGACTCGCCGATCCCTGTGTCGAAGCCACGTTGAGCTGAAGGTTGATGGCATCGCCGCACGGGTGGTTGGGCGACACGGCGATCTCGAACGGCGTGGTGTTGCCGCCGGCCCCGCCCCCCGCGACGATGTTTGGGTACGCGGAAACGCCCGTGACGACCGAGGCCGTGGGCGTGAGGCTCACCAGCGTGCCCGAAACGGCCGTGGCCGTCGAGGCCCCGGTGTTCGTGAGCGAAAGCGTGAGGCGAATCTGGCTCTCGCCGGGGTCGATCACGCCGTTGGCATTGCCGTTGCCCACGGCGTCGGTCGCGACCGCGCCCGCCGCGTTGAAGATGACGGGCGTGGTCGGAGGCCGCACCATCAGGTTCACGTTGTTCACGTCAAAGTAGATGTTGCTGATCGGCTCGATCTTGAGGCGGCCCAGGTTCGTGGTGATCGACGGAAACACCACGTTCGCCGAGCCGTTGTTGGGCACGCTCGATGCCAGCACCACCGGAAACGTTGTGCCGCCGTCGGTCGAGAGCAGGATGCGCACGTTGGCCGTGCCGATCGCCCCGATGTTGGTCGCCGCCACGTCCCACGTCACCGTCTGGCTCCCGCTGTAGGTGCCCGAGGTGTTGTGGCTGGTGATCCGGAACGGCCCGGCCGAACCCACCACGGTGATCCGCATGTCGCCCGTGTTCACGCCGCCGCCACCCGCCCGGTTGTCGCGCGCCGTGAGCCTGAAGTTCAGGAACCTGCTCGTGGTGGGCAGAATCTCCCCCGCGGGCGTGCTGTTGTTCAGCAGGTCTCCCAGCCGCGGAATCACCCGTACCGGCGTCGTCTGCGGCGCGTATGTGCGGATGATCGGCGAGGTACCGTTGTCCCCGCTGGCGAGCGCCAGCGCATCGCCCTGGTCGCGCTCCTCCCACGAATACGTCAGCGCGTGCCCGTCGGGGTCGGTGGCCGAGCCCGTGAGCGTGAAGGGCGTGCGTGAGGGGATCACGTAGTCGCCCCCCGCGCTCACCGTGGGCGCGCCGTTGCCCGTGGCGGTGCTCGCCGCGCAGTTGGCGCCCGGCAGAAACGCGATGATCTTGTCAAACGACCCCGAGTGAAAGAACATGTCCGCGGTGCCGGCCACGTTGTCGGCGCCGCAGTTGCCCGCGTAGGACATGATCGTCGAGCCGCTCCCCGGCTCGATCGCGCCGCTCGCCGAGCGGTTGGGCCCGCACGAACCGCCGATGCCGTTGAAGCTGTGCGGGGCGTTGAACTGGTGCCCCATCTCGTGCGCCACCACGTACACGGTGTACGGGTTGTTCACCGTGCCCGCCGAGCCCGACACACCCCGCGCCTTCTCCGCCCCGCCGCACACCACGCCCAGCGACGCGATGCCGCCCCCGGCCGTGCCGAACACGTGCCCGATGTCGAAGTTGTTCAGCCCGATCACGCTCGGGATGGTGCCCTCGTTCTCATCCAGCATCGTCGCGTTGACCGAGTTCGTGTACGGGTCGGTCGAAGCGTTGGTGTACACCAGCGACAGGTTGTTCGCCACCAGCGTGAACCGCACCGACACCTCCGTCTCGTAGATCAGATTGATGCGGTTGATCACGCTCACGATGTTGTTCTGCGCCGCCGTCGCGCCGCCGAAGATGCTCGTGTACTCCCCGGTCGCCGCCACCGCCAGGCGGTAGGTCCGCAGCGTGGGCCCGCTGCGATTCGCCGCGTCGGGCTCCGCCGGCATCGCCCGCGGCTCGCCCGTGGTTCCGCACACACCGCCCGGCCCCGCGCCGTAGTCGCGCAGCCAATACGACACGTGGTGGATCCCGTCGCCCCGCACGTACGGATCGACAAACACCGCCCCCCGCGCCGAGCGCACGAACACGCTGCACCCCTCCGGTGAAATTGTCAGCCGCATCACCGCCGTCGGGTCGTCAACGCCGTATCCCTTGTACGTCCGCGTCGTCGGCAGCGCGGCCTGCAAACCGGGCTCCATGATCGGCGACTCGACAACCAGAAACGTCTCAAACGTGCCGTCGGGCATCGGGATCGGCACCGCCAGCGGCTTGGCCGCCCGCGGCGTGTCCTCCATGGGCGCTTTCAACAGCAGGGCCTCAAACGCCGCGCCATCCAACACCAGCGGCTGGAAGAGTTGCGGACGCGGGCCGCCACCCGCCGCTTCAAGCCCCTCGGCAAACGCGGGAACAGGCAGCCAGCCCGCCTCAGGCACCGCCGCCCCGGCCTCGCACGGAACGGCCAACGCGGCACCAACCACCGCCATGGCCCACGCGCAGCCCGCGCGCAGCGGGCGAACCGATTGAAGGCTGATCATGTCATCAATATACCCCGCGGACGCGATTGTGCCACGCGCCTCGGAGATTCGCACGCCCGGTCACCCACTACCCGCCAGGTTCAGCACCCCTGGAAATAGGCGGTGATGTAGTCGCCGAGATTGTCGGGGAAGGGCGGGTTGCACTGGCCGCTGTAGTCGGCCGTGAAGTTGGCCTTGTAGCCCTCGTCGTACGGCGGGTCGTTGTCCGGACAGGGAATCGCGTAGCCGCCCGGGCCCGGCACGGGCGGGTCGGTGTAGTAGTCGGTGATGTAGTCTCCCAGGTCGTCGGGGTTCAGATCGCCGTCAAGGTTGTAATCGAGGGGGCAGGGGTTGACACCTACAAACTGGCCGTCGACGGCGATGTCGAGGTTCATCCAGCCGACGTTCTCACCCCACGCGTAGCCGCGCAGGCGGCGCGCGCTGGGGTCGTACGACGCGTGGCGACCAAGCGGTACCAGCGGCGGGATGTCAAAGTTGATCCACCCCGCGTTCTCGCTCCAGGCCAGGCCAAACACCCGACCGTCGGTGTCGATATTCACCCCGAAGTCCGCGCCAGTGGCGTTGCTGTAATACGGCGTGCTCGCCGGACTGAGCCCGAAGTTCACATAACCCAGGTTCTCCGCCCAGGCAAAGCCCGTGAAGTACGTGTATACGTACTTCACGCCCTGGGCACCAGGGGGCGAACCCGCATCGCGCCAGTTCAGCCACCCCGCGTTCTCGCTCCAGCAGTACTTGTTGGCAGCGTCCACGTTCGATTGGGCGAGGGCGGTCGTGGCCGAGCCCCCCAACAGTGTGGCGACGAGGCAGGCCGCTCGGCGAGTGCGTCGGGGAGCGTGTGCTTGCGTGGTCATGGCGCGTCTCGATCTTGGTGCTGGCTCGACCGTCTTGAACCGGGCGGGGGAGCGGTGCGGTGTGGTTCAGTACGCGAAGTTGGCGAAGGGATCGGTGGTGCCCAGGCCACCGCCGAAGCCGCCGCTGATGGCGCCGGAGGCGGTCGGACTCACGCTTGTTCCGACCCTGTTGCCGGCCACGAGCGAGAAAGCCGTGGTTCCGCCCACGACGTTGTTGCGGATGATGGTGTTGTTGCTGAACGTGGCCACGATGCCGCGCGCGTTGATCTCGCAGGTGTTGCCGGAGCAGATGGTCGAGGTTTCTTGCATGCCGATGCCGTCGCCAACGGGGTTGGTGTGGGCGCGGGCGTAGCAATCCATCACGCGGCACGAGCGGAGCACGTTGAAGCCCCAGACGGTGTTGGCGATGGCAGTGCAGCGCACCAGGTTGCAGCCAAACGCGGCCGCGAAGCCGTCGCCGGTGTTGCTGAGGGCGTGGGAGTCGTAGACCTCGGCGTTGTCGATGAGGTTGAAGCCGCTCTGGCTGTTGCTTCGGGCCACGCAGCGGCGTGCGACGGCATCGTTCCCGAGGGTGATGCCATATCCGCCGTTGGACGAGGCGGTGCAGTCGCTGACTTGTGTGGACACACCGTTGGCGTTGATGCCGTTCTGGGTGTTGCTGATGGCCGTGCAGTTGGAGACCCGGCTGTCGGGGCTGGAGATCGCGATGCCTTGACCGTTGCCGCGCAGGATGAGGTCTTCGCACACGATGCCCGTCTGAAGGTTGGAAGCGGACACGCCGGCCGTGGGCCAGGCATCGACCACGCCGTTGCGGACCGCCACAGCGTTTCCGGCGATCTGGATGCCGGTGACGGCGCTGGCGACGCCCCGTACTTCGAAGCCGTTGAGGTCGAGCGTCGCGTGAGACGCGGTGATGAGGATGCCGGACTGGCCAGCCATGCCGACGATGTTGGCGGTGAGGTAGTAGCTGCCGGGCTGGCTGATGACGAACTGCGCGGCATCGCTGCCGGGCGTGTTGGTGGCGTTCACGGCGGTGCGAGGCTCGGCGGCCGCGGCCTTGTCGTAGATTTCCTGGACCGTCTTGCCCGTGCTGGTTACCGGGCCTGGCGGCGGGGTGAGCGGGCCCGCCAGCGCTCTTTCGCCGGGGAAAGCGAGAAGGGCTGCTGCGCTCAAGCCGCGCACCACCGGATGGCGAACGAGCGGCCTGCGTGAGGGACGGATGGCGTTCTGGCTTGCGGCGCGATTCATAGAAACCTCCAGTGAGGGCGCGGCACGCACGCCGGGAGCCCTCGCCAGGGCAAACGGGATCGCGGACACGGACCTTGGTGGAGGCCGCTAAGCCGATGCGGCGCGCCTCGCGGGCCGTGTGGGCATCACCCCTCGCTAATGATGCGGTTATCGGTGCGTGGCCGGCATGTCGGTGGTGTGCGGGCGTGCATCGGCGGGCGAGCCCGCGTGTGCGTTGGCGGGATGCGAGCGTGCATGCCAGTGGGGCCGTGTGGCCCGGGCTTCGCACCAGACAAAGAGGCCGCGTGCCAGCAAGACGGTTGACGTGAGCAGGCACCAACTCGGCCCTGCAAGCCGGTGCCAGGTGCCGACGGCCGCGCGTGCCGAGTCGCTCGACGGTGGGAGGGTGATCCCGAGAAAGAGGATGCCCATGGCCCCTAGCACCCAGGCGCGGCTGCGGGCCACATTGGGGTCGAGCGAGTCCGACGCTCCGGGCGGAGCCAGGAGCAGCGTGGCACCCAGGACCGTCATGAGGAGCAGTTGGGACAGGTGCGGGCTGTTGGTTTGGGGGCCAAAGGCCAGGGCGAACGCGATCAGACCAACCCACTCGAGCAGCGCAACAGCTCCAGGGCGACGCGACGGCTCAGGGTTCGCCCACGGGCTGATGAACATGGCTTGGCCGTGCAGGTGATACACGAGCCACAGGGCACCAAAGAACAGCGCGCCCGTGGCCGCGAGCAGGCACAGCACAGCCGGACTCGTCGGGCTTTGGCCCGTGAGCACGGTCATGCAGCGCGGCAGCGACACGCCCAGAGTCTCCAGCTTCTGCACGCGGGCGATGCCGCTCGCGGTCTCACCGGGCGTGCTCATCTGGGCGAGGCCGGTGAACGCCCCGGCCAGGTAGCGCAGGTTCTGGTTCCATCCCAGCCACGCGGCTGGCAGCAAGGCCCACGCGGCGCTGGACACCAGCGTGGCGCACGCGGCCCTGAAGCGGCCACGAGCGAGCAGATAGGGCACGCTCAAGAGGGTGAGGTACTTGATGTTGGCACCAAAGCCCAGGGCGATGCCCGCCAGCAACGGCCGGCGATCCAACCAGCGCAGGCCCAGTACCCACGAGAGGAGCATGAGCAGGTTGGTTTGCTGCATGTTCATCTCAGGGCGGAGCTTGTCAACGAGGACGGCCGCGCCGACGGCCGCAGCGACGGGCAGCAGCGACCGATCGGGCGCGATGGCCAGGCATCGCACGCACTCGGCCGCGCACCACCGCAGCGCGAGCGCCAAGGCCGCGAGTTTGAGCCCCAGCCAGACCAGTCCGGCGGCCGTGAGGGGCAGGAGGGCCAGGGGGAGCATGAGAAAAGCGAGGAGCGGCGGGTAGATGTAGCCCAACTCACCGGCTGAGTAGATGTCTTGGCCGCGCAGCATGGCGGCGCTGGCGCTGTAGAACTCGTAGAAATCACGGAACTGGCGATCGGGTGTGCCGGGGCCCGTCATGCGGTTGAACACACCCGTGCCCAGCCAGACAAACCCCGCAGCCAGTGCTGCCCACGCCACCCAGCCCGCAACCCGCGACGAGAGGGCGGGCGCAGGCTGCGGGGGTTCGTGCATCGGGCGACGGTAGGCGGAGTGGCCCACGCGATCGTCGCTCCATCGCCCCGAGCCGGTATCGCCTTCCCGCGCGTGCGGGCGTGGTCGTGTGGATGGTGTTGTGGTCTTGCCCAGTGCCTCTCGCTACTTGCTCTTGCTGTCGCCACGCGCGAAGATGCTCGCCACGTAGTTCAGCACATCCGTCGCGCTGGTCTCGTTGTAGCCGAAGTTCTTGATGAGCCGCTGTTTGACAACGTCGATCTTCTTCTGCGTCTCGTCGTCCACCACGCTGCTGACCAGGTTCTTCAGCTTGATCGTGTCGCGGCTGTCCTCGAACAGCTTCAGCTCCAGGGCCCGGTACAGGCGCGCGTTGGTGTTGTACTCAAACTTCTTGCCGTCGAGCGCGAGCGCCCCGATGTAGTTCATGATCTCCTGGCGGAAATCGTCCTTGCGGCTCTCGGGAATCTCGATCTTCTCCTCGATGGCGCGCATGAGCCGCTCGTCGGGCTCCTCGTCGCGCCCCGTGTACTTGTTCTTCACCCGCTCCTTCTGGGTGTAGGCTCGCACGCTCTCGATGTAGTTCGCGCACACGCGCCGGATGGCATCCTCATCGGCCGAGATCGCCCGCTGCACCTCGCCCTTGATGATGTCCTCGTATTCCTCTTTCACCACCGCCAGCAGTTCGCGGTAGCGCTTCTTCGTCTCTTCATCCGTGATCAGCGAGTGGTGTGTCAACCCCCCCTCGAGTTCATTGAGCACCATGAAGGGGTTGATCGTCTTGTCCTCGATCGCCTGCCGCCCCACCATCGCGTTGCTGATCTTGTCCTGAATGTACCGCGGCGAAATCCCATCCATCCCCTCGTGCGGCGACTCTTCCTTGAGCTCCTTGATCGAGTCCTCCGTAAACCCGGGGATCGCCTTGCCGTTGTACAACTTCAACTTCTGCAGCAGGGTGAGCCCCGCCTTCTTCGGCTCGCTCAGCCGGCTCAGCACCGCCCACATCGCCGCCACCTCGATCGTGTGCGGCGCGACGTGAATCCCTCGCACGCGCGCGGGGCCGAAGTCCTTCTGATAAATCCTGATCTCGTCGTCGAGCCTGATGTTGTACGGCACGTCGATCTTGACGGTGCGGTCGCGGAAGGCCTCCATCATCTCGTTGTTCTGCAGCCGCTTGTACTCGGGCTCGTTGGTATGGCCGAGGATCACCTCGTCGATGTGCGTCTGCGCAAACTTCTTGGGCTTGATCAGGTGCTCCTGACTCGCGCCCAAGAGGTCGTACAAGAACGCCACGTCGAGCTTGAGCACCTCGATAAACTCGCAGATGCCGCGGTTGGCGATGTTCAGCTCGCCATCAAAGTTGAACGCGCGCGGGTCCGAGTCCGACCCGAACTGCGCGATCTTGCGGTAGTTGATGTCGCCCGTCAGCTCCGTCGAGTCCTGGTTCTTCTCGTCCTTGGGCTGGAAGGTGCCAATGCCCACGCGGTCCTTCTCGCTCAGGATCACGCGGCGCACCTTCACGTGCTCCATCACGCGCCGCCAGTCGCCCGCGTAGTGCTTGAGCAACTCGCCGTAGACCTTCCGGCAGAACGGGTCGAGTTCGCCGCTCAGCCGCAGCTTGCCGCCGCCGAACGCGGGCACGTACTTCTCGTTCAGGCGCGCCAGAATGTCCGCCCGCGCCTCCTTGGGCACGAGCATCAAGGGCTCTTCGTGCATCGGGCAGGCAAACTCGCACGCCTTGCTCGTGGGCCCGCAGTGCTCATCCAGCAGCCACGTAAACGTGTACAGCGCGCCGTCATCCGTCTTGCTGTACGCCTCCAGGCCCTTCTTCAACAGCCGCGCGATCGTGCTCTTGCTCGAGCCCACCGGCCCGTGCAGCAGCAAAATGCGACGATCCGTGCCGTACCCCTCCGCGGCCGACCTGAAGAAGTCCACCAACTGCATCAGCGCGGCGTCCAACCCGAAGATCGCGTCCGACCCGCCATCAAATGGGTCGCTGAAGAAGTGGTACCTCACCACGTCCTGCTTGAACTGGCGATACCGCTCGCTCCCGTGGCTCAACACGGCGTCGTACAACCGTTGGTACGCGTTCCGCACCACGCTCGGGCGGCTGGTGCAGATGTCCAGGTACTCAAAGAACGAGCCCTCCCAGTGATGCTCCTGGAAGCCGCGCCGGTCCACCCGCGCATCGATCAGGCTCGCAAGGTCGGTGCGCGCTGGGCCCTCCCGGCCGCGGACATCGAGGCTGGGGTTGCCACCCGGATTCGGAAACGGCGTGGAACCTGAAGACAACTTGCTCGTGAAGTCATTCATCGCAGCGCTCCGTCCTTGTGAACCGCCCCACACACGTGCCGCGCGGCCAGACGAGAGATCGGTGGGGCGGACATCCTGTCCGCCCGGCCGGGGCCGCACCCGCGCGCACGCGCGCAGCCCCCGCTTCGCGTCCGCCAGATATCGGCGGCATCGCTGCACCAAAGAAGCCGACTTTTCAGAACAACCCCCAACTCCATGTACGCACCCNNTACGCACCGCCGCGCCCGCAGGATTCGTGATTCCGCATAGGTAATCGGTCCTTGCGTTTGCCCACGGTTCGGGAGTGTCCGCCTTCGCCTCCCCTACTCTCGCTCACCGTGTCGAGTCTCCCTCACCAGCCCGCGCTGCCCGCAGCCGAAGCGCCCAGCGCGTGCTCCGCCGCCGCGCCCATCGAGATTCCGCGCTCCGCCCTTCCGCCCCTGCCGGATGACATCCTCACCAACCGACCCGGCGGCCACGTCGATCTCCGCCGCTTCTTTCCTCACCCGCAGCGCCCGCTCGAGATCGAGATCGGTTCCGGCAAGGGCACCTTCCTCGCACAGCAATCCCCTGAGTGCCCCGGCACCAACTACCTCGGCTTCGAGTACGAGCGCGAGTTCTTCATGATGGGAGTCGACAAACTCACCCGAGCCGGCTCCACCAACGTTCGCATGATGTGCCTCGACGCCGGCGACTTCCTCCACTGGCGCGTGCCCGACGCGTGCTGCCGCGTGCTGCACCTCTACTTCCCCGACCCCTGGCCCAAGGCCAAGCACCACCGCCGGCGCATGGTGAGCGACCGCTTCCTTGCGGACGCATGGCGTGTGCTTGAACAGCGCGGCGAAGTCCGCATCGTCACCGACCACGCCGAGTACTGGGCCTGGATGCAAGAGCACTTCGCACGCTGGTCGTCCGCCGACCCGGCCGCGCTCGAACCGGCACACGCCGACCGCTCAGCAAGCCGCTGTTTCCTCCGCCGCGCGTTCGAGCCGCCGACCAACGCGAAAATGTCCGAGGGTGAACTCGTCGGCACCAACTTCGAGCGCAAGTACCGGCGCGAGGGCCGCCCCTTCAACGCCACAACGCTCGTGAAGCTCGCGTGAGCGATGCTGGCATGGCCGCTGCGCCCCACGCACTTGCACGAGCCGTCAGCAGGCTGAAGGACGAAAAAGGGTGGCTAACGGGACTCGAACCCGCGACCCCGGGAATCACAATCCCGTGCTCTAACCAACTGAGCTATAGCCACCATCGACCGCCGCGGCACCGCTGGCCACACCGGACCGGATTCTAGGCCTCGCGCGGCATTTTCCAAACCTCGTCTCCATCGCACGTACACGTCCGATGCCGTTGCACGGACGGGTCTGCCGCACGTGCAACGCCCTGCTCTGGGTCGCGTCATATTGCCTGTCGCGGCCCCCTCACTGCTCGGCCGACACTCTCACTCAGCCTTCTTCTGTTTCAACACCCACGCCACCGCCTCCGGCAGCACATCACCCACCACCAGCACGTGCCCCGCGCCCGCCTGCTCCCGATACTCCACCGGCAACCCCGCGGCCTTCGCACCCTCCGCCGCGGCACGCAACCGCCGAGCCGGGATCATCGAGTCCAACTCCGCGCCCCACACCAGCATCGGCGCCACCGGCCCCGTGGGCACCCGCTGCGGCCCGCCCGCGATGCACACCACGCCCGCGATCACATCGCGCCTCGTTGCGGCCAAGAGCGCGGCCGCGCCCGCACCCATCGAGTGCCCCACCACATACACCCGCCGCTCATCAATCCCGTAGTGCGCTCGCAGCTGGGCGAGCAGCGCATCCAGAGCTTTGGGCTGGCTCGCGAGCATCGTCGTCGAGGTACTCGCCACCACAAACCCGCCCTCCTCCGCGAGGGCCTTGATCTTCCCGCGTCCGTACGCCTCCATGAACAGGTTCTCATCGCCACCAGCGCCGTGCAGCGCAATCACCAGCGGCAGCGGTGGCCGCCGCTCGAACGATGCCGCCGTAGGCGCAAACACGCGCGTCGGCATCTCCACACCGTCCGCCACGTACACCGCCAGCCACCAATCGCCCAGTTTCCGCCGATACGCATCACCCCCCGCCTCAATCGCCGCCACCTCCGCCTCCACCTCCTCGGCCATCCTCGCCGGATCGCTCAACGCCTGGATGAGCCTCGCATCATCCGGCTCCTCCACCACCAAGCCCACGCGCGACCGCGCGGCACGCGCCGCCAACGCCACCTCCTCGCTCCCGGGCTTCACCGCGTCCAGCCGCGCACACAGCCGCGACCTCAGCCTGGCCGCCGGCTCGCGCAACGCACCGCGCGTCGCAAAGGCAAACGCGGGCGCGCCGGCATCGAGCGTCTCGGTCAGCCGATCGAGCTCACGCGCGGCCTTGGCGTTATCGCCGCCGAAGAACGCGCCAGTCAGATCGTCGAACCTCCGATGGACACGCGACCGCGCCGGGCCTTGCGCTGGCGGCTTCGCCGCGTACGCAGCCTCAAAGCGGATGTACGCGCGCGCCAACTCCGCTCGCGTGGCAATCGCAACCTCCGCCGCACGCCGCTCGGGCTCGCACACACGAGCAACGCCACGGCCCGCGCCAACCACCAGCACGCAGGTCGCGGCCAAACACACACAAAGAGGTCGCCTCATCACCGAGGGTAAACCGCCTGCGATCTACGCCGCCTCTGCGCTGGCCCGAGGCGCACACCCCTCTCCCCCCAGCCCGCTCTGTGATGCCCGCGTGTCAGTTTGGGCAACCTTCACGGCGAAGTGCCAAAGAACGTCCGAGAACCAAACAAACACAAACCAGACGGGCGACTGGTTCTAGGAACATCGGCGAAGTTCGCATCCTTCGCAGGTTCTGCTTGCCCTTGCAATCGCCGAGAATATGTTCTCTTGAGCCGAACCCTCGTCCCCTTTCCGCGAACCGGAGACTAGGGGTCCCACACGAGGTACGCGGCGTAAAGATGGGCGGGGTACGCACAGCCGTTCTCGGCCCAGATTTGTCGCTGTCTGTACGGCCGCTCCTGCGCCGTTTGGGCCACTGTTCTTTCGAGGTGACCGAGCCATGATCAAGACGCTTCTCAACCGCTTCGCCCGCCCCGTTGCCGCCGTCCTTAGCGCGCTCCTCGCGCCCAGCGCGGCACTCGGACAGGGCGAAACCGGCCCCGTTGCGCGCTTCACCACCAGCGCGGGCACC
>FRDC01000259.1_pt1 | contig 66398 bp, 74 predicted proteins | sample 1106171 | NCBI WGS metagenome assembly FRDC01 (sample SAMEA3930566, study PRJEB13176) | freshwater metagenome | biome: Drinking water system; feature: drinking water; material: water | place: Singapore | collected 2014-12-20 | reverse complement strand
CCGGCCCGCGCTCGCCGACCAGATAGCCGCGCCCGGGCGCGACAGGGCCGCCGGTCGCGCGGCCGGGCAGACCGAACAGCGCGCCAATCCCGGCGAGCAGGCCGCCCGCGCCGCCGCCCCCGCCGCCGAACAGCGCGTCGAGGCCGCTCTTCACCGCGCTCGCGGCGATTTCGGCGAGTACCGAGAGCGCGACGCGCTGCAGATCCTCGAAGCCGAGCTGCCCGGTACGCGCGGCGCGGAGCAGCGCGCGTTCGATCCCGCGCCCCGCCACCTCGGCCCCGCGCGCGAGCGGCCCTTCCAGCTCGCCGCGCATCGCCGCCACGTCGCGCGCGAAGCCGCTGGTATCGGCGCGCACGCTCACCACCAGCCGGTCGATTTCCTCATCCATCGGGGAATTGCTCCATCAGACGGGCGATTTGCGCGGGATCGGGCGGGGTGCCGGGATCGTCCCCGCGCGCGGCGGCGACGAGCGCGGCTAGTTCGGCCGGGGTCGCGCGCCAGAACTCGTCGGGGCGCCAGCCAAAGGCGAGCCCGGCGAGCCCCGCCAGCTGCGCCGCGCGCGCCGCGAACCGCTCAGCGTCCACCCAGAATCTGCCCGAGCAGCAGCTTGAGCGGCGGGGTGAGCGTCGCAAGGCCCTGCCCCGCCAGTGCCTCGCCGAACGCCTCGCGGGTCAGCCCCTCGGGCCGCTCGGCGAGGCAGTGCCAGAACAAAGCCACCAGCTCGCCCAGGCGCAATTCCCGCGCGGCGGCGCGCTCGACCAGCGCGAACAGCGGCCCCAGCTCCTCCTCGGCGGCGACTAGGGCGGCGAAGCTCGGCCGCAGCACCAGCGCGGCGCCCGCGACCCGCAACCCCGCCTCGCCCCGCGCGGGATTGGCGCTCACGCCACCGCCCCCGAGCTTTCGAGCGACAGCGTATAGGTGCGCTCGCCGTTGAAATCGCCGGCATATTCCAGCCGGGTGACGAGGAACCTGCCGGTCATCGTCTCGCCGCTTTCGAAGCTCAGCCGGTAATCGTCGATCCGGCCCGAGAGCGCGTTGGCCTTCAGCCGCGCCTCGGCGGCCGAGCCGGTGAAAAGCCCCGCGCCCGACACGCTGACCGATCGCACCCCCGCGCCCGACAGCAATTCGCGCCAGCCGCCCGAATCCTTGCTGGTGATGGCGACCGCTTCGCCGTTGATCTGCAGCTGCGTGGTGCGCAGCCCGGCGACGGTGGTGAAGGCGGGCGGCGTCGCGCCGTCGCCGATCTTGAGCAGGAAGGCGGAGCCTTTTTCAGCGGGCATGGGAAGTCCTTTCGAGCGAGAGGGTGAGCATTATCCGGCGAGCAACCGGGCGCGGTGTTCGAGCAGCACCAGCCAACCGGGACGCTCGCGCACCAGGCGGCGGCGAATGAGGACGAGGCTCACCAGCCGCCAGTCGCCGAGCGCGGGGCCGAGGCTCGAAAGCGCGGCTTCGGCGGCGTCGCCCAGCGCCTGCGCGCGATCGGGCACGTCGCTGCCGTCGCGGATCAGCACCAGGCTGCGCAGTTCGCGCCCCGCCGCGTCCTTGGTGCTCCAGTCGCCCGCGAGCAGTTCGCCCAGCTCGACATAAGGCGCGGCGGCGGTCGCGCTCGGCCCCTGGACGATGGCGTTGACCTGCGCGCCGAGCCCCGCGCGCAAGCCGGCGAGCAGCGCGGCGTGGAAGCTGCGTTCGGCGCTCATCGCAGCAGCCCCGCGATCCAGCGCAGCCGGGCATCGGTGCGCGCGCGGGCGGCGAGGCGGCGCCCGGTGAGCAGCACGCCGCCGGCGACGATCTCGGCACGCACCCCAGGCACCGCGCTGAGCGCCGCCGCCAGCCGCCCGACCACCCGCCGCCGCCTAGCCTCGGCAAGCCTAGCCCCGTGTTGCTCAAGCGCGCGCATCGGCGGCCTCCAGTCGCAGCCCGCGATAAGGGCGCCACAGGGCCGTCACCGCGCCCGGCGGCGGCTGGCTCGCGTCACGCGCGGCGTAGAGATAGCCCGCGAGCAGCGCCGCGCCCTGGCGGATCGGCGCGGGCAGCCCGGCCCAGGCGTCGGCGATGCCGGCGCGGGCGTTCACCGTCACCAAAGCCGTGGGCGCCGCGTGCAGCCGCACCCAGCCGCCGCCGCGCGCGTCGAGCTCGATCTCATAGCCATCGATCGCGAGCGGCGCCCCGCCCGCGCTCACCCCGGTGATCGCGCGCACCGGGGAGACGGGGAGCCGCTGCCACCCCGTCACCGCCGGCAGGCTTAGCGCGAAATCGCGCACGATCAGCGCCGCGCCGACGAACTGCTCGGCGAGGCCCAGCGCGGTTTCGGCGAACGCCGCGATCAGCGCATCGTCGTCGGCGAGCGTGATGCTCTGTGTCGCTTTCACCGCCGCCACCGCCGCGGCACGATCGGCGGCGGACAGCGTCAGCACGCCCAGGCCTTCGCCTTGCATGGTCGTTTTCCTTGTTGTGGGTGGGATGGCTCAAGCTCCTCCCCCGGGAAGGGGAGGAGCTAAAGAGGCTCAGCTCGCCGAAAAGCGCATCAGCTTGATCGCCTCGCTGTTCGTCACGCAGCCGCCGATGCGCTTGCTGGCATAGAAGGCGACGAACGGCTTGTTGCTGTACGGATCGCGCAGGATCGTCGTCTCGCGCCGCTCGGCGATCAAATAGCCGAGCGCGAAATTGCCGAAGGCGATCGACAGGCTGTTGGCGGCGATGTCGGGCATGTCTTCTGCCTCGACCACCGGATAGCCGAGCAGCGTCGCCGGCTGGCCGGCGGTGAGCGCGGGCGACCAGAGGAACTGGCCGTCGCTCGTCTTCAGCTTGCGGATGCGCGCGAGCGTCGCCGAGTTCATCACCCAGCGCGCGCCCTGGCGGTAGGGGGCGCGCAGCGTCTGGACGAGGTCGATCAGCCGGTCCGCCGGGTTGGCGCCGAAATCGCCCGCCGCGCCGCTCGCCAGATATTGCAGCGTGCCGAACGCGCGGGTCGCGTCCGGGGTCGCGGCGACCGGTTGCTGGAGGAACCCGCGCGGGCGGTTGCTGCCGCTGCCGTTCACGAACGCCGCCCCTTCGGCGCGGGCGAATTCGGTCGCGATCTCGCTCGCGAGCCATTCCTCGACATCGAACTGGGCATCGTCGAGCATCGCCTGGGTGGCGCTGGGATTGGCCCACAGTTCGCCCATCGGCGGGGCGATCTCGACGAAGCTCGGCGTCGCGGTATCGGGGCGGGTGCCGTCCTCGGCCGCCCAGCCCGAGACGATGCCGCCGGTCGTCACCAGCTTGCGATAGCCCGCCGAGCCGACTTGGACCACATTGGCGATCGCGCGGATCGGCGAGATCGTCTTGAGCGTGGCGTCGATCCGCGCGTCGATCTCCTCGGGGATGGCGACGCCGCCGCTCGCGTCGCTGGTGCCGGCGAACGCCTTCACCTCGATCGCGGTGCCGGCGCGCAGGAAGCGGGCGAAGCCGGGATCGGCGGCGCTGTCCGCCCCGGACAGCGCCGGGCGAGTGACGGCGGCGGGCAAGGCGAGCCCGCTCAGTTGCGTGTTCAGCGGATCGGGTGCGGTCATGGCTCAGTTCTCCTCGATGAAATAGACGCGCGCGAGCGGCTGCATCGGCGCCGACACCAGGCTCACCTCGATCAGGTCGAGGCTTAAGAGTTCACGATATGTTCCTTGGCGCGCCGCGCGCTTGACGCGGTAGCCGAAGGACAGGCCCGGGGGCGCCGCGCGCAGCCGGTCGGCGCGGGGGCCGTCGGGCAGCGCGCCGATCACGCGCAGCCCGCGCGCATCCTCGGCGAGCGTCTCGATCGTGCCGATCGGCGGCCCGGCATGGTCCCACAGCAGCGGCACGCGCGGCGGCAGCGGCTGGAAGGCGCCCGCGCGGATCATGTCGCCCCCGCGATCGGGGCGATCGAACAGCGCCGCGTATCCCGCGAAGCGCAGACTCATTTGGGCAGATCCACGAAGCCCACCTTGATCGCGACGCCCGCCAGCAGCCCCGCGGCGGCGACGCGCCCGGCCCAGCTGAGAAAGGCGCGCCACAAGGTGCGGCGGGCATCGCGCCACGCGGCGAGCAGCTCGCGCAGCTCGCCCATGTCGTGCCCGGCCTGCGGATCATCGAGCCCGAGCCGCGCCAGCGCGCGCTGCGCGGCAAGCTCGCCCGCCTGCTCCACCAGCCCGCGCAAGGTGGCGAGATCGGCGCCCTGGTTCTGCGCCTGCGCGATCAGTTGCGCGAGGACGAGAGGTTCGCTCATGCTATCACTCCTGATTGGGGCGACGGGGGGACGGGATTACAGCCCCACCGCCGCGCGCTTTTCCTCGGGCGTCAGGAAATCGGCCGCGCTCACCTGCGCCCACAGCCGCTCGCGATCCTCGGCGAGCGCCGGCACGCGGTCGAGATCGATCCGCAGTTCGGCGTCGGGGAACCAGTCGCGCGCGGCCTGCACCAACGCGGCGAACAACGTGTCGGCGATCGGCAGGATCGTCTGGCGCCACAGCGCGCGGCTCGCCTCGCGGTAATTGGCATAGGTCGCGTCGCCGGGCAGGCCGAGCAGCATCGGCGGCACCCCAAAGGCGGTGGCGATCTCGCGCGCCGCCGCCGCTTTCAGCCCGACGAAATCCATGTCGGCGGGGGACAGGCTCAGCGCCTGCCATTTGAGCCCGCCTTCGAGCAGCAGCGGCCGCCCGGCATTGGCCGCCCCGGCGAAACTCGCGTCGAGTTCGGCACGCAGCCGATCGAATTGATCGGGGGCGAGCGGCGACCCGTCGCCGGGCTCATAGACCAACGCCCCCGAAGGCCGCGCGCCATTCGCCAGCAGCGCGCGGTTCCACGCGCTCGCGGCGTTGTGCAGCGCGATCGCCGGCGCGGCGGCGCCGAGGCAGCCGAGCCCCTTGTGATCGTCGAGCGGGTTGAACAGCTTCACATGCGCGATCTGCGGCCGGGGGGCGGCGGGCGAGAGCCGCGTCGCGCGCCCCTCGCAGCGGTAGAGATAGGCCGCCGGCCAGCCCTGCGCGTCGGGCTCGATGCCGACACGCTCGGGGCGGAGCGCGAACAGCTCGGCGAGGTTCCCGTCGGCGTCGGTCAGCAGCTGGACATAGGCGTTGCCGCTCAGCAGCAGTTGCGCGGTCGCGGTTTCGACCAGCGCCTGCGCGCCGCTGCGGGTGCGGATCAGCGTGGCGAAGGGCGCGGGGGCGGCGATCAGCGGCGCGCCGGAGACCGCCTCCGCCACCAGCCGCACCGCGCGCTGCGCGATCGGGTTGCGGCAATAGCCCTCGCGCACCTGCGCTTCATAGCTCTGCTCGCCCGTGGGCCAACCGGCGGCGCCGGCGCCAAAGCGCGTGAGTTCAGGCCGCGCCGCACGCGACGCGGCCTTGCGGCCGAACAGGTTCATGTCTTGTTCCCATATTGTTTAGGTGCGGCGTTCCAAAAGCTGGTCGGCATAGTTGTTAGGGGGAAGGTGGCCGTCAAATTACCGCCGATTTGGCCCGCAGAAGGCCCTCAGAACGCGATTAACCATTTTTGAGAGGTCGAGCGGCAAAACGTCACGAACTGGCCTCCTGGGCCTCGCAGCGAATAATTTGACTTGCACTTCGCTTCGCTATGCTGCAAATGCAAAAAACCCCGGGGTGGTCAGACCCCGGGGTTGTAGCGCACCGCGATGAGCCGCTGGTACGATCGCTTACGATGCTTGCGTTCTAGAAACGCGAGAGCGGTTGTCAACCCCCTGCTCATCGCCTGTTAAAGGCTTTGAGAACGCATGGACAGAAGACCCTCTCGCCAAGTAACTCCCGAATTGGCAGCACATATTCGCTACCTCGTCGAGGAACGCGGCCTTTTTCAACATCAAGCCGCAGCCCTTTGCGGGGTAAATCAGGGACGTGTTTCCGAGGTGATGCGTGGTTATCGCTACCCCGGGGTGCCGCCCGCGCAAGGTGACTTCCCCTTTTAAGTTTGGCTGCTTGCCACCGAAAGGGGGTGATATCCTATGGCAACGCACGAGAGAGGCCGGGACGCTGGCACTGGCCAGTTCATCCCGGTTAAGGAAGCCGAACGCCGTCCTCGCACGACGGTGGTCGAAACCTATAAGACGGGCAAGAACGGCCCGAAAAACTAGCTAACGCAGTAACTGGCGCCGCCGCAGTTTTAATGTGGCGGCGCCCTTTTAATGCCCACGCATTTGGGCAGATTTTAGGCAGGGTAACTGGCTGACAATGCTGCGGCATCAAACCCGCCGCACCCCTGCCTCCCCACCCCGCCGCAGCAGCAGCGCGGTGAGCGCCCAGACGAGGGCGTCGGCGCGGTCGGGGGAGCCGCGCCCGGCATAGCCTTCGGCGGTGAAGGCGCACATTTGGTCCTCGAGCGCTTCGAAGCGGCCGACATGCGCCACTTTCCCCTCGCCGTAGAGCATCGACACCGGCTCGGCGCGGACGTGCTTGCCGTGGCTCGCGTGCACCAGCTGCAGCGGCAGGCGGTGACTGGCGGCGCGCAGCACCGCGCCCACCATCTCGCCGCCATGATTCTTCTCGGCCACCACCCGGTCGGCGCGGAAGCGCGCGGTGGCGGTGGCGACCGCGCGCGCCCAGCCTTCGGGGGCGAGGCCGGCGACGCTCGCATCGGCGAGCACATAGCCGCGCCCGTCCTCCCCCAGCGCCGCGACGACGATGCCGCATGCATCGCCCCCCGCCGAGCCGGGCGGATCGACCCCGATCACCACCCGCTTCACCCCCGGCGCCGCCGCGACCCGGCACGCCTCGATCCCGGCGCGGGTCCACAGCGCGCCCGCCAGATCCTCGACCAGTTCGCCCGCCAGCTCCTGCCGGCCGAGCGCGGTGCCGGCGTAGAGCCGCTCGGCCGCCTCGACGAAGCTGCGCGGCAGATGCGGATTGTCGCGCGTCGCGCCGTGCGTCTCGACCAGGCCGGGCATCGCGAGCAGCCGGCGCATCAGCGCGGTCGGGCGCGGGGTGGTGGTCACCAGCGCGCGGGGGCGCTCGCCCAGCCGCAGCCCGAGCAGCAGATTGTCCCACGCCGCCTCGCCGCGCCATTTGCCCAGCTCGTCCGCCCAGGCGAAATGATGCTCGGGGCCGCGCAGGCTTTCCGGCGCCTCGGCCGAATAAAGCTGCGCGATCGCGCCCGAGGCGAAGTGCACCTCGTTATGGCTCGCCCGCCACGCCGGCGCCTCGCCCTGCCGCGCGACGCGGACCAGCCCGCTTTCGCCGAGCACCATCACCCGCCGCGCTTCGTCGAGCGTCGCGCCGACCAGCGCGATCCGGGCGTCGGGGTGGGCGCGCGCCAGCGCGCTCACCCATTCGGCGCCCGCGCGGGTCTTGCCGAAGCCGCGCCCGGCGCGGATCAGCCACACATGCCAGTCACCCGGCGGCGCCAGCTGCCCACGATGCGCCCAGAACCACCAGCGCTCGACGAATTCGCGCTGTTCGGCCGGGCGTAGCGCGCGAACCAATTCGGCACGTTCGGCCGGCGTGAGCGCGAGCAGCCGGGCGAGCAGCGCGTCAGTCTTGGGAGTCACGGGCCTTGCGCCTTTCGATGGCGGCGAGCTTCTTCAGGATCGCGGCGTCGACCTGTTCGGCGGTCGGCGGGGTCATGGTCTTGGGCGGCCGGCGTGCGGGCTTGGCGGCGCCGTGCCGGAACTGGAGCAGCTGCAGCGCGAGCTGGGTCGCGGGCGGCGTTCCCGCCCCCGGTGTCTCCCCGGTGTCGAGCGCATGGCCCATCAGCCGGGTTTCGAGCAGCTGATAACCGGCGGCGAGCGCTTCCTGCCATTGCTCGCGAAACCGCGCGTCGCGGCGGTAGAGTGCATAAATCTGGATCGGTTCGACCCCGATCGCCGCCGCTGCCTGCGCCACGTCGCAACTGGCGGCGAGCTGATCGAGAAAGGCGGTTTTCATCGTCCGGGTCCAGCGCAGCCAGTTCGGCAGGCGCCGCGACTTGCGCGGCGCACGGGCGGAGGATTGGTTCATCGGATTTCCTGGCGGAGGCGGGGCGCGGGGGCCGCGCGGCCCAATTCGTCAGTGTTCCTGTTATGTACCGAAACAGCGTCGCGCTGTCAAGGGGAAAATCACCGATTTGGTTCGTGGGTAACCGCCTTGCCCGAACTGTATCGCGCGCCTACCGTCCCAGCGCGTCGACCAGCGCGCTCCATGCCGCGATCTCGTCGGTATAATGGCGCTCGACCACCAAATCCCGCGCGCGCCCGGTCGCGAAATCGACCTCGGCCGATCCCGCCCATTCGTAGGTGGCGTTGCCCGACAGCGTGACCATCGCATCCTCGCCGACGACCGCGCGCACCAGCCCGCCGGCGTTGAACACCTTGAGCGGCACCCCATACCGCAGCCGCCCGGTGAGACACGCGGCGAAGCTCGCCGCCGCCATCGCCGAGCCGCAGCTGTTGGTCAGGCCGACGCCGCGTTCGAAGGTGCGCACGAACAGATCGCCCCCGCGCTGTTCGACGAACGAGACATTGGCGCGCCCCGGCAGCCAGGCGGGCGCCGCCTCGCAAATCGTGCCGAGCGCGACCAGCTCGGCCTCTTCGATCCGCTCGACGAAAGTGATCAGGTGCGGGTTGGGCATCGCGACCGCGGTGAACGCGCGTGCGCTGCCGAGCGGCGCGATCGGCGCTTCGACGATGCGTTCGGCGCCCGCCACCCAGCGCGCGTCCAGGTCGGCCGGGCCGACCGTCTCGCGCACCGTCACCACGCCGTCGCCGAGCGGCGGATCGAGCGCGACTTCGGCGTGCGACGCCTTCAGCCGCACCGGCGCTTCGTCCAGCCCCAACGCCTCGAACCCCGCGCGCGCGACGCAGCGCAGCCCGTTGAGGCAGGTCTCGGCCTCCGAACCATCGGGGTTCCACATCCGCATCTGGAGCGTCCCCGGCGCGGGGGTGAACAGGGCGAGCAGCCCGTCGCCGCCCACCGGCCCGGCGCGATCGGCGAGCGCGCGCGCGGCGGCGGACCACTCGCCATCGCTCAGCGCGAGGCCGCGCGCGTCGATTAGCGGGAAATCATTGCCGGAGCCGTGGCATTTGATGAAGGAGAGGCGCATGGCCGCCTAGATAGGCGATCATGCGCGCGCGCCCAAGCGCTCGACTAACGAGAAGCAAGGCACCTTCCCCGGCGAAGGCCGGGGTCCAGCCTCGTGCCGCCGGCGATTGGGCGCCGCGATCCGCCGTGCCGATGCTGGGCCCCGGCCTTCGCCGGGGAGGGTGAGCAGGGATGATTTGTACCGAGCAGCGATCCGGCTCACCCCACCGGCAGCCCGTAATGCGCGGCGAGCCGATCGAGCGCCATGCCGAGCACCAGCCGCCCCGCGCGCGCCGGCCAGCCGAGCGCTTTCTCCGCCCCCGGCACGCTTTCCCCCGCGCACACCACGCGCCACACTATGTCGCCAAGGCCTGGCCCGACTTGAGCGAGCGCGGCGTCGAAGCGGCGCTTGGCGGCGATCGCGCCGAGCCCGGGTTCGGGCACGCCGCCGCCGCGCACCCCGGCGGGGGTCGCGTCCCAGCGCATCGTCACCCGCGCGCCGAGCTGGGCGGCTTCATAATCGGCGCGGAGCCGTTCGCCCGCCTCGAGCTGCGCGACGCTCAGCAGCCCGCGCGCGGCGAGCCAGGCGAGCGGCGATTCGGCGAGGTTCACCGTCACACCGCGCTGGCCGCGCCGCGGCGGCGCCCGGCCGACCACGCCGTCCGCATCGATCGACCGCTGCACCAGTTCGCGCATCGCCAACTCCTCCATCCGCTCCATGCCCCCTTGCCAGAGGGCGGCCGATGTAGGACAGCGAAATAACCAATCCGGTACAAGGGGGCGCCATGATCACCGCTCTTCGCGACCTGCGCCTGGCGCGCGGGATGACGCTTGATCAGGTCGCGCGCGCCTGTGTGCCGCCGACCACGCCGCAAACGATCGGCCGGCTGGAGATGGGCACGCGCACCGTGTCGCTCGCCTGGCTCGCGCGGATCGCGCCGGCGCTGGCGGTGACGCCGGCCGAGCTGCTTCAGCTGCCCACCACCGCCGCGCTGCCGGTGGTCGCGCTGGTCGGGCCGGAAGGGGCTGTGGCTCCCCGCAAAACCCAGCAACTCGCACCGCCCCAGGCACCGGCGGGCGCGCTCGCGCTGCGGGTGGTGGCGACGACTGGGGAGTATCGCGCGGGCGATGTGCTGTGGTGCGATCGGCTCGCCCCCGAACGCCTGCCCCAGGCGCTCAACCGCGACATCCTGGTGCCGCGCGCGGCGGGGCGCTTCGCATTCGGGCGGCTGACGGGGGTGGAGGCGGCGCGGCTGCAGCTGCAACCCTTGCTGCCGGGGGCGCGCCAGATGTGGCTCGCGACACCAGCCTGGTTCGCGCGCGTCGCGACGCTGGTGCGCGATTACGGCCGCGATGCCTCCAGCGTCGCGGGCGGCGGCGCCGCATAGGGCAGCGTCCGCACCCCCGGAAACACCGCTTCCAGCGGGCTCGCCTCGGGGATGACATAGACATAGCCGCCCTTGCGCGTGAACAGCGGCCGCACCCGCCGGGCATAGAAGCGGCCCGGCACGTTGATGCAGCCAAAGGTGATGCGGTTGTCGTCGGCGCTCGGCGAGGCCATGCGCGCCGCGCGGCGCTCGCGCTTGGCGGCGTCGCTCGGGATTGGGTGAAGCGCGACCGAGTCGGTGTAATCGACCCACAGCACGCGCTGCCGACCCGCCGCCAGGCCGTACCGCGCCAGGAAGCGGCCGGCGGGGGTCGTCTTTTCGGCGGGGCCGATCTCGGCGAGCTTCTTCGCGCCCACCCCGGGTGTCGCTTCGTCACCCGGCGCGATGCCGAGCAGCACCGGCACCCGCGCCAGCGGGCGGTGGCGCGCGTCGAACAGCCACGCGGTCGCGCTCGGCTTGTCGACGATCAGGTAGGGGAGGGCGTGATTGTCACCCGCGAGCGCCACCCAGTCGCGGATGCGCAGCGCATCGGGCGAGGGATCGGGGATGGCCGGATCGGGCGCCAGGATCGGGGGCGACACCAACCCGCGCGGCTTCGTGGCCCGCGGCGCCTTGTTCGCGCGGGTCGCCGCCGGTGCGGGCGGCGCCCCCAACAGGATCACCGCCACCGCGACCGCCCGATGCCACCACCATTTGCTCTTCATCGCGTGGTCGGCGCGATCAATGCCGGGGGCGCTTGCGGCGGGTCTGCTGCATCCGCTGTTCGATACCATCGACCCGCGCGTTGAGCTGATCGAGCCGCTGGGCGTTGTTCTGCGCCTGGCCGCCCGCCGCCTGGGCCTGCGCCTGCGCCGCCTGCGCCGTCGTCAGCCCCGAGCGCGCCGCGCCGTCGGTATCGCGCAACCGCGCCTCCAGCGCATCGACGCGCTGGTTCACGACGCCGACCTGCTCGCGCACGAAACCGCGCGTCGCGCAGCCACCGACGCCCAGCGCCGACGCCAGGATCACGGTGGCGCTCGCCGCCTTGATAAGGGGTAGGGTCATGGGGTTCTCCGTCTTGCCAACGAAACGCGCAACGGCAGGCGGGATGGTTGGTTCCGCTGGCGGCGGCGGCGGGACGGCGACGTGCGACAGATTGATGACGGCCCGCCGGGCTAGGGCTTTTCCGGCGCGAGATCGGGGTAGCGATCGAGCAACGCGCTCGCGACGCCGTTGGTCCAGCCGAAGCCGTCCTGCAGCGGATATTCGCCGCCGCCGCCCGGGCGGCGTTCCTCGACATCATATTTTTCGAGCAGCTTGCCCGTCTCGGCGAAGGCGGCGTTCACGGTCGTCAGCCAGCGGCGGGCGATGTCGCGGGCGAGCGCCGGCTGGCCGGTGCGGGCAAGACCGTCGATCGCGATCCATTGCAGCGGCGCCCAGCCATTGGGCCGGTCCCATTGCTGGCCGGTCGCGACTTCGGTGGTGCGCAGCCCGCCCGGCGCCAGCAGTCGCGCCTGGACGGTCTTAGCGACGGCGCTCGCCTCCGCCGGTCCGGCGACGCCGGTGAACAGCGGATAGAGCGTCGCCGCCGACAGGCGATCGCTGGGCTTGCCGGTCGCGCGGTCGAAATCGGCGTACCAGCCACGCGCGGCGGACCAGAGGTAGCGCGCCATCGCCGCCTTGCGCGCCTCCGCGCGGCTGGCGAACTCGGCGGCGCAGGCGCGGTCACCCGCCGCCCGGCAGCGCGCGGCGATCCGCGCTTCCACCGCGAAGAGCAGGCTGTTGAGATCGACCGGCACGATGTCGGTCGTGTGGATCGTCGCGAGCGTCTTGCCGTCCGCCAGCCATCGCGAGCTGAAGTCCCAGCCGCTTTCCGCCGCCGAGCGCAGATCGCGCCACAGCCTTGGCCGGTCGGCGGCGCCGGCGGCGGTCGCGCTGTCCTCGGCGAAGCTTTCGTCGCGCGGGGTGGCTTTCGCGTCCCAATAGCGGTTGAGCAGCGATCCGTCGGGCATCCGCACGACATGCTCGCAGGCGCCCGCGTCGCCGAGACAGGCGGCGCCGCGCATCCAGAAGGCATATTCGCGCCGCAGCGCCCGCAACCGCCGCGCGGCAACCGCGGGGTCGCGATTGGCCGACAGATCGAGCATCAGCGCGAAAAAGGGCGGCTGCGAGCGGCTGAGATAATAGCTGCGCGTGCCGTTGGGGATGTGGCCGTAACGCTCGATCAGCGACGTGAAGTTATCGAGCATCGCCTCGATCAACGCGTCCTCGCCATCGGCCTTGAGCCCGAGCAGGGTGAAATAGCTGTCCCAGTAGTAAATCTCGCGGAACCGCCCGCCGGGTACGACATAGGGCCGGGGCAAGGCGAGCGCCGAGCCGCCGGGCGCGGGGGTGAGCGGGGGCCGGGTGAGGATCGGCCACAGCGCGCGGATATGCGCGCGAAGCGGGTCCGCCGCCACGTCGTTGACGCCGGGCACGGTGAAATTGGCGAGGACGAAGGCGCGCAGCGCGGCGGCATCGCTCGGCTGCTCGCGCGCATAATCGGCGAGGATCGCGGCGACCGGGCGCTTCGGCACCGCGTCGACGAAGGTCTTGTTGTCGGGGAAGACGCGGCCGAGCTGCACCGCGCGGAACAGCGCGCCATAATGTTCGGCGGGCGTGGGCGGGGCGGCGGCGGGCGTTTGGGCCACGGCGGGCGCGGCGAGCAGCAGCAGGGCGGCAAACAGGGCGCGCATCGATCCCTCCGGGCAAAAAGGTGCGGCCGGCACGGTACCCCGCACCGGCCGCCAAGGGGAGGCTCTAGAAACGCACCGTGCCCGCGAACCGCACCGATCGCCCGACGATCGGGCGCGCGAAGATCGCGCCGCCGCCCTGCGCGCCGATCACGCGCGGGTTGCCCTCGGTCAGCCCGATCGTGTCGGTGAGATTGTCGCCCAGCACCGCGAACTGCACCGGCCCGACATCGATCGTGATCCCGGCATCGACCTTGTAATAGCTCGGCAGCACCTGCTGGTTCTGCACGTCGGAGAAGCGGCGGCCGATATAGCCCACGGTCAGGAAAGCGCCCGCCTTGGTGCGGTTGCCGAAGTCATAATCATAGGCAGGCGTCACCCGCCACTGCCAGCGCGGCTGGCGCTGCACCGTGTTGCCCGACAGGTTGGTGCGCCCGCCATCGGTGAAGAAGTTGCTGTAGGTCGCGTCGAGATAGGTCGCCGACCCCGTCACCGACAGCCCGCGCACCGGCCGCACCGCGCCTTCGAACTCGACGCCGGTCGCGCTCGCCCCGCCGATCGAGGCGATCGGCGCGCCATTGGTGATGACGGTGGTGGCGAGGCCGTTGAAGTCGTTGTGGAAGGCGGTGACATAGGCGCTCACCTTGCCCGCCGACACTTTCACCCCGCCTTCATAGCTATCGACGCGCGGCGCCACGGTGATGCCGTCGCGCAGATTGTCGAAGAAGGGAAAGCTGTTGCCCCGGCTATAGCGGAAGAACGCGCCGACCTGGCGGGTGAAGTCGTAATTGACGCCCGCCGTCCACGACCAGGCATCGCCGCGATAGCGGATCGTGCGGAAAGTGCCGTTCAGCACCGCATCGTTATTGTCGTAGAGCGTCAGCGGGTTGCCATCGAGCCCGGCCGCGCCGGTGCTGCCGTTATTCTCCAGCCGGCCATCGACGCTGTGATTCTGGTAGCGCACGCCGGCGTCGATCCGCAGCTTGTCGGTGATCTGCCATTCGTCGACCAGATAGCCGGCGATGTCCTCGCCCGAATAATCGGCGTTGACGTTGAAGAACGAGCCGCCGGTATAGCCGTCGCGCGTCACGATCCGGCCGTCGTTCAGCACCAGGTTGAGGCGGCGGGCATTGGGTTCGGCGGTGAGCAACAGGCTGTTGCCCAGGTTCCAGCGATCGCGCGAGCTGTAGCTGGTGTAGAAGATGCCGCCGGTCAGCTTGTTGCGGCCATATTTCCATTCGAGCGCGGCGTCGTTGACGTAGGATTCGATGCGCTTGGTGACGCTCCACTGCCCGGCCTGGACGATCTGGGTGTTGGGGTCCGCCGCCGCGCCGCCGGCGACGAAATTGAGCGAGCGGATCGTGCCGCCAAGCCCGGCGGCGAAGGTGGCGGCGCTCTGCGGCGCGGTGCCGCCGGGCACCAGCCCGAACGTATCCGCGCGCCCGACCAGATAGCTGAAGCGGTCGCGGAACTGGAGCCCGTCGGTCAGGCGATATTCGGCGTTGAAGCCCACATTGCCGATCTGCGCGCCGCGCCCGTTGCCGAGATCGATTCGCGAACCATCGTTGCGCGTGCCGAAGCGGTTATCGGGGCCGAGCAACGTGCCGGTGCCGGCGGAAAAGCCGGGATAGGCGCTGATCCGGTCGCCATTCTGGATCACCGGGATCGGCAGCAGCCACTGGCCGCGATCGTCGAGATAACGCCCGAACACCAGCACGCTGCCCCGGCTGAAATCATGGCGGATATTGCCGCTGATCTGCCCGCCGCGCTCGGCGTCGAAGCGCGGGTCGCGGATGCCGCTCGCGACATTGTAGAAACCGCCGACGAGGAAGGTGGTGTTGCTGTCGATCGGGCCGGAGGCGACCGCGTCGGCGCGGAACTCGCCGAAATCGGTGCCCTGCAGCTTCACCAGCCCTTCGCGCTTCTGGCCGCCCTCGCGCTGGACGAAGTTGACGGTGAGGCCCGGCTGCCCGTTCGAGAACAAGGCGCCGGTGCCGCCGCGCACCGCCTCGACCCGGCCGAGCGTTTCGTCGGTGCGGATCAGCTGGGTATTTTCGAGGAACGACAGCGTCGGCGGCGGAAAGAAGGGGACGCCTTCATATTGCAGCGTCACATATTCGGCGTCGCCGCCCGAGGGGTAGCCGCGCACGAAAATGTTCGCGCCGTTCTTGCCGCCCGAGCTTTCGGTGCTGACGCCGGGGACGACGCGCAGCACCTCGGCGGTGCTCTGCGCGCCGAGCCGCTGCGCGGTGGTGCTGTCGATGCTCGTCACCGCGAAGGCGGCGTTCTGGCGCCGGGTGCCGCCGCCCGCGGTGCCGACGACGACGATATCCTCCTGCACCGGCGGCTCGGCGGCGGCATCGGCGGCGGGGGTCTCGGTGGGGTTGGGGGCCGGGGTCTGCGCGCCCGCCGGCGCCGGGGCGGGATCGGCGGGGGACTGGGTCGCGCGCGCCGGCTCGATCAGCAGCGTGCCGCCGTTCGCCTCGCGATAGTGCAGCCCCGATCCGCGCAGCAGCGCGGCGAGCGCGCGCGTCGGCTCCATCCGCCCGCGCAAGGGGCGCGCGGTCTTGCCGCGCACCAGTTCGGGCGCGAACAATACCTGGCGCCCGCTCTGGCGCGAAAAGGCGATCAGCGCGGTGCCGAGTTCCTGGCGGTCGATCCGCCACTCGATGGTGCTTTGCGCGGCGGCGCGTACCGGCAGCGCGGAAGCGAGCGCCGCGAGCGCGGCCCCATGCAGCAAAAGCCAGCGCTTGGTCATCGATCCATCTCCCTGCGTCAGGGCGCCCTCAATCGGGGCGCTCACCGGGTAAAACGCAGCGAGCGGGGAAACCCGAACCAGGAATGGTTATTTTTTTGGCGCCGCCGGAACCAGCACGATCGCGCCATCGGCGCCGCGTTCGGCGCGCACCGGGAAGCCGAGCGCGAGCGCCTCGGCGAAACTCTCGGTCGCGCCCGCGCGGAAGGCGCCGCTCACCCGGATTCGCGCGGCGGCGCCCTCCACCCGGATCGGGCGGCGGGCATAGCGGCTCATCTCGGCGGCGACGGTCGCAAGCGGTTCGTCCTGCGCGATCACCAGCCCCTCGTTCCAGCTGGTGAGCGCCTCCACCGCGCGCGGATCGCGCTGCACCTTCATCCCGCGCGCGCCCGCCACGAGCAGATCGCCCGGGCGCATCGCGACGGGGGCGCCCGCCCGGCCCGCGACCGTCACCCGCCCCTCGATCAGCGCGACGCGGGTCTGCGCCGGATCGAGCCGCACGTCGAATTCGGTGCCGTGCGCCGTCACCTGCTGCTCGCCCGCCTCGACGATGAAGGGGCGCGGCTGATGCTTGGCGACCTCGAACCGCGCCTGCCCCGCGAGCAGCACCAGCCGCCGCTCGCGCGCCGTGTAGGCGAGGCGCACCCGGCTGTCGGTATCGAGCGTCACCCGCGAGCCATCCTCGAGCGTCACGTCAAGCTTCTGGCCGCGATCGGTGCGATATTCGGTCGCCGCCGCCATCGGCGCGCGGACCACGAGGCCGAGCGGCAGCGCGACGACGAGCAGCGCCGCCGCTGCCGCCGCGAGCCGGGGCGCGAACGCCGCGCGCCGCACCCCGCGCCGGGCGACGCGGCTAAGGGTCGCCCGCCGCAGCGCCTGGAGTTCGGCGCTGTCGGCAAGATCGCGTGTCAACGCCAGGGTCGCCGCCGCCGCGTCATAAGCGTCGGCGTTGAGCGGATCGGCGTGCCACCGCGCGAAGCGGCGCTCCGCCTCGGCGCCGGCATCGGGCTCGGCGCGCCGCGCCGCCCAGCTTGCCGCCTCGATCCCCCGCCGCTCGCTCATCGCCAACCCCGCAACCGCTCGGCGAGATGAGCGAGCGCACGCGCCTGGTGCTTTTCCGCCGCCCGGGTCGAAATGCCGAGCGCGGCGGCGACATCGGCCATCTTCCAACCCTCCAACAGGCGCAGCACGATCACATCGCGGCTGCGCTCGGGCAGTTCGAGCAGCGCCGCGTGCAGTTGCGCCGCGATCTTCCTGCTCGCCAAGACGCGGTCGGGCGGAATCTCCGAACCGGGAAGTGTCTCGGCATGGGGCTCGATCGGTTCGTGCTGCCCCGCGCCGCGCACCCGGCCGCGCCGGGCATGGTCCTTCAGCACATTGGCGGCGGTGACGAACACGAAGCTTTCGGCGCGCTGGATCGCGCCCGGATCGTCGAGCCGGCTCAGCCGCTCGAACACGTCCTGCACCAGATCGGCGACATCGGCCTCGTTGCCCAGCCGGCGCGCGAAGAAGCGTCGCAGCGGCCCGGCGAAGCGGCGGGCGAAATCGCCCAGGCCCGCGCGCTCGTCGGCGGCCGGGGATTGGCTGTCGGGCAAGGACATGGCCGCAAGCTAACGCACCCGCCCGCCGCTGGCGAGCCCCGCCTTGCCCGCCGCCGTCCCGGTCGCTAAGGGGCGGGGCTTCCCGCAGCGGGGGCGAGCATGGCGTTGGTCGGCATCATCATGGGCAGCACCTCTGATTGGGAGACGATGCGCCACGCCGCCGATCTGCTCGATACGCTGGGGGTGGCGCATGAGCGCCGCGTCGTCTCGGCGCACCGCACCCCGGATCGGCTCTATGACTATGCCAAAAGCGCGGCGGGGCGCGGGCTGAAGGTGATCATCGCCGGCGCGGGCGGGGCGGCGCATCTGCCCGGCATGGCGGCGGCGATGACGGCGCTGCCGGTGCTGGGCGTGCCGGTGCAATCGAAAAGCCTGAACGGGCTCGATAGCCTGCTCTCGATCGTGCAGATGCCCGCCGGGATTCCGGTCGGCACGCTGGCGATCGGGGTGGCGGGGGCGAAGAACGCGGCTTTGCTCGCCGCCGCGATCCTGGCGCTGAACGACGCCGCGCTCGGCGAACGGCTCGCGGCATGGCGCGCGGCGCAGACCGAGAGCGTGGCCGAGGCGCCCGATGCCTGACCGCGCGCTGCTGGAGCCCGGCGCCACCATCGGCATCCTGGGCGGCGGCCAGCTCGGGCGGATGCTGGCGGCCGCCGCCGCGCAGCTCGGCTACCGAACCTTGGTGCTGGCGCCCGATGAGGAGAGCGTCGCGGCGCAGACCGCCTCCAGCTTCATCCGCGCCGATTACCATAACCATATCGTGCTCGATGATTTCGCCGCCTCGTGCGACGTGGTGACCTACGAGTTCGAGAATATCGCCCTCGCGCCCGTCAGTTACCTCGCGACCAAGGTGCCGGTGCATCCCAATCCCGGCGCGCTCGGTGTCGCGCAGGACCGGGCGAACGAGAAGCGCTTCGTCGCCGGGCTCGGCGGGCGCACCGCGCCGTGGCGGCGGGTTGAGAGCCTTGCCGAGCTGGAAGCCGCGCTCGCCGCGATCGGGACGCCGGCGATCCTCAAGACGCTGACGCTTGGCTATGACGGCAAGGGCCAGGTGCGTATCGCCGATCCGGGCGCGGCGGCGGATGCCTGGGCCGCGGTCGGCGGGCGCGCGGCGATCGTCGAGGGGCTCGTCGATTTCGCGCACGAATTCTCGATCCTGCTCGCGCGCGGCGCCGATGGCGCGATGGTGAGCTACGCCCCGCCGCATAACGAGCATGAGCAGGGCATCCTGAAGCGCTCGACCTTGCCCGCCCCTCCGCAAGTCGCGGCTTTGTGGACCGAGGCGGCGGCGCTGACCGGGCGGATCGCCGACCGGCTCGATTATGTCGGCGTGCTCGCGTGCGAATATTTCGCCGGGGCGGACGGGCCGGTGTTCAACGAAATGGCGCCGCGCGTCCATAATTCGGGGCATTGGACGATCGAGGGCGCGCGCACCTCGCAGTTCGAAAACCATATCCGCGCGATCTGCGGCCTGCCGCTCGGCGATACCGGGCTCACCGCCAGCCGGGTGGTGATGGAGAATCTGATCGGCGATCTGGGCGATTGGCGCGGCGCGCTCGGCGCGCACGACACCCATCTCCACCTCTACGGCAAGAGCCGCCGCGCCGGGCGCAAGATGGGCCATGTGACGCGGCTGGAGCGGTAGGGGCTGCTCCCCGAACGGACCCACCCCCGGCCCCTCCCTTTCAGGGAGGGGAGACGCGCCATAAGGCTCGGTTAGCCCCTCCCTTTCAGGGAGGGGGGACGCGACATAAGGCTTGGCTAGCCCCTCCCTGGCAGGGAGGGGTTGGGGTGGGTGGAAGCGGGGAGCCCCGCTCAGCGATTATCGCACCCCAGCACCCAGGCGGGTGGCAGGTTCGCCCATACCCGCCGCGCCTCGATCCGCGCGAAATGGCGGCTGATGAGCCCGATCCGCGCGCGTGAATATTGGAACAGCACGAAGCGCCCCTCGGCACCCAGCAGCCGCGCGGTCTCCGCCAGGATCGTCTCGCCGAGCGCGGCGGGCAGCGAGGTGAAGGGCAGGCCCGAGACGATCGCCTCCGGCGCGCCCAGCCCGCGCGCGGCGAGGATCGCGGCCACGTCCGCCGCCGATCCCAGCACCGGCTCCGCCAGCGGATCACCCGCGAAGCGCGCGGCGAGCGCGGCGTGGAAGGCGGGGTTATACTCGATCGCGATCAGCCGCGCCTGGGGATGCGCGCGGCGCAGCGCGGCGGTGAACACGCCGGTGCCCGGGCCATATTCCACGATCAGCCGCGCCGCCCTCGGCACCGCCGCCGCCATCGCGCGGGCAAGCGCGGGGGAGGACGGCCACACCGCCCCGGTCGATCGCGGGTGACGCAGGAACTGGCCGAGGAACTTCAGGCTCATGCCGAAAGGAACCGGGCGGCGAGTTCGGCCGGCACCCGCATCGGCCGGCCGCTCGCGCGTTCGATCATCGCCCAGGTGGTGACGGCGCGCACCAGTTCCTTGCCGCCCGCGTCCACGAAGCGGACATGGCGATCGAAGCGCGCGCCCTTGGGCGGATCGGCGACCCAGGTTTCGCCGGTCGCGGTCTCGCCGGCGCGCATATTGCCGCGATAGTCGATCTCGTGCCGGGTGATCACCCAGAAGAACGCCGCCTGCTCCTCGGGCGTCGCGAGATGCGCCCAGTGCGCGACCGCGATCGCCTGAATCCAGCGCACCCAGACCGCGTTGTTGACATGGCCAAGCTCGTCGATGTCGGCGGGGGTGGCGGTGAAGGGGTGGGTGAACATCAACCCCTCTCCCCTGAAGGGGAGAGGGCTTTGCCGCGCCTCACGCTGCCACCCCCAGCTGCCACAGCACGAAGGCGTGCTCCTCGGCGAGTTCGCGCAAACTCTCGAACCGGCCCGATTTGCCGCCATGCCCGGCGCCCATATTGGTCTTCAGCAGCAGCAGATTGGCGTCGGTCTTGGTCGCGCGCAGCTTGGCCGCCCATTTGGCGGGTTCCCAATAGGTCACGCGGGGGTCGTTCAGGCCGCCCGAGATGAACAAGGGCGGATAGGCCTTGGCCGCCACATTGTCATAGGGGCTGTACGATCGGATCAGCTCGAACGCGGCCTTGTCCTCGATCGGGTTGCCCCATTCGGGCCATTCGCCGGGGGTCAGCGGCAGTTCGGCGTCGAGCATGGTGTTCAGCACATCGACGAACGGCACATCGGCGATCACCGCGCCCCACAGCTCGGGATCGCTGTTGACCACCGCCCCCATCAGCTCGCCCCCCGCCGAGCGTCCGGCGATCGCGATGCGGCCGGCGCTGGTCCAGCCGCCCTCGATCAGCGCCTTCGCCACATCGACGAAATCGTTGAAGCTGTTGGTGCGCTTCTCCAGCTTGCCGTCGAGATACCATTGCTGGCCGAGATCGTCGCCACCGCGGATATGCGCGATCGCGAAGGCGAAGCCGCGATCGAGCAGCGACAGCCGCCCGGTCGAAAAGCCCGGCGGCACCGCATAGCCATAGGCGCCGTACGCATAGAGATAGAGCGGGCGCGAGCCATCGCGCGGGAAGCCCTGCGGATAGACGATCGACACCGGCACCATCGTCCCGTCGCGCGCGCGGATCTTCAGCCGCTCGGTCGCGTATTTCGCGGCATCATAGCCCGAGGGGATTTCCTGGACCTTCAGCACCTGAAGCCGGTCGTCGGCGACGTGGTAATCATAGACGGTGCCGGGCGTGACCATCGATTCATAGCCGATGCGCAGCACGTCCGTCGCATATTCGGGATTGTCGCCCAGCCCGGCGACATAGCTCGCCTCGGGGAAAGCGATCCGCTTGGCGGCGCCCCCTTCGTAGCGGTGGAGCTCGATCTGATCGAGCCCGTCCTCGCGGCCCTCCACCACGAAGAAATCGCGGAAGATCGTCACCCCGGTCATGTAGAATTGGTCGGAAGGCGCGATCCGCTCCTCCCAAATGTCCGGCGCGGCGATGCTCGCGGTGCAGAGGCGGAAATTGGGGTGGGTGTCGTTGGTGTGGATGAACAGCGTGCCTTCGCGCGCATCGACATCATATTCGCGCCCCGGCTGCCGCGCCGAGACGAGCTTCAGCGGCGCGAGCGGATCGCCCGCCGGGAGGAGATAGACCTCGCTGGTCACATGATCGCCGGTCGAGACGACCAGCCATCGCCGGTCGCTCGTCTCGCCGACGCCGACGCGGAACCCCTCATCGGCTTCCTTGAACAGCTCGACATCGTTCGCCGGATCGTCGCCCAGCCGGTGGAAGCGGGCATTGTCGGTGCGCCACTGCGCGTTGGCGAGGCCGTAGAGGAAGCCGGCATCGTCGGCGGTCCAGATGATTTCGGAGAGGATGCCGGGGATCACGTCGGGCAGATGCTCGCCCGTCGCCAGATCCTTCACCCGCAGCTCGAAGCGTTCGGAGCCATTGTCGTCGATCGCGAAAGCGAGCCAGCGGCCATTGTTGCTCACCGCCAAAGCACCCAGGCGGAAATATTCCTTGCCTTCCGCCAGCGCGGGTTCGTCGAGGATCAGCTGGTCGGCGCCGCCCGCCACCGGCTTGCGCCACCATTTGCGATATTGGCCGCCGGTTTCGAACGCGGTCCAATAAAGCCAGTCGCCATCCTTTTGCGGCACCGAGGCGTCGTCTTCCTTGATGCGCCCCTTCAGCTCTTCATAAAGCCGGTCGATCAGCGGCCGGTGGGGCGCCATCGCGGCTTCGAAATAGGCGTTCTCGGCCTCCAGATAGCCCAGGATTTCGGCGTCCTTCACCTCGGGATAGCCGGGGTCCTTCAGCCAGGCATAGGGGTCTTCGAGAGTGATGCCGTGATGGGTTGCGGTCTGCGGGCGGCGCGGGGCGACGGGGGGCTGCATGGCGGTGCTCTAGCCGCGCGCGGGGCCAGCCGTCGAGAGGGGGGTCAGGCGGCGGGCTTGCTCAGCCGTTCGAGCCGCGCCTGATAATGCTGGAGAATCCGCGTCGCCTCGCGCTGGCGGTCGAGCGCCTGGAGCCAGCCGCGCTGTTCGCGGCGCAGCGCGGCCGGATTGGGCACAGCGGCGAGCGCGTGGCGATAAGCGAGCGCCAGATTATAGTCGACCGTCGCCAGCTCCCAATGGTTGCACACCAGCTGGCGGGCGGGGCTTGCCGTGGCGCTATCGCAGGAAAAATTCTGCACCTTCCGCGCGGCGCGCGGGTCGGCCGGGCCGAGCAATCCCGCCGGCACCACGATCGCGTCGATCCCGCCGCTCGCGACCGGCGCCGCGCCGCTGCTCGGGGCATCGACCGCGCCATGGCCGGTGTCGAGCGCGGCGAAGCCATTGCCCGGGCTCGGCGCGAACGGGCTCGTCGATTCGCTCGGCCGTTGGGCTTGGACGATCAGCGCCGCCACGCCGACGACGCTTGCCGCGAGCAGCAGCGCGGGAACCAACAGCCCCAGCACGCGCGCGCCACCGCGTTCCTGTTTTGCGGGGCAATGCGGGACCATGCAGCGGGCGACCCCCGCGCGGCTGAGCGTATCTCCGCATAGATCGCAGGACCGTGCCATGGCCCATGCACTTAACCGGCGATGGTTAAGAAGCGATCTACCGCGTTTTCATTGGGGCTTGGTGGTGACGAAGCTCGCGATCCCGTCCACCACTTCGCGCGCGATCGGGCGATCGGGGATGGCATAGCTGGCGAGATTGTCGCCTGGGGTGCCATCGACATGCTTCAGCACATGGTTGACGCCCGGCACCAGCAGCAGTTCGGCGAAGGGCGCGCCGCCCTTCAGCGCGGCGGCATCGGCCTGGGTTACCTGGAGATCGGCCTGGCCCTGGACGATCATCACCCGACCTTTCAGCGCGGCGGCCAGCTCGCGCGGGTTCTGGCGGAAAGCGTCGATCAGGAAGGGCTGGACCGCGGGGTTGAACAGTTGCTGGAGCGCGGGGTGGAAGCCCCTGACGTCGATCGTCTTGCCGGCCTGGAGCGCGTCGAGCGCCCGGTCGGCATCGGCGAGGATCGCGGCGTTGGCCGGGTTGGCGTGAATCTGCGCCCTGATCACCTCGCCATAGGGCCGGCCGAGCGAGCTCACCAGCACCTGGCCGCAGATCGTCGGCGCGTTGCCGGCGGCGAGCGCGACCAGCCCACCCTCGCTATGCCCGACCAGCCAGGCGCAGGGCAGGCCCGCTTCCTTCGCCGCGAACGCCGCCCAGGCGCGCGCGTCGGCGGCGTAATCGGCGATCGTCACCGCATTGGCGTTGGCGATCGCGGCGGCGCTGGAGAACAGCCCGCGCTTGTCGATGCGGATGCTGGCGACGCCCTGTTGCGCCAGCCCCTCCGCGAGCAGTTTCAGATTCTGCGCGCGCACCCCCAGCGGATTGTTGCCGTCACGATCGGTAGGGCCGGAGCCGGGGATGATCACCACCACCGCCTTCGCCTGCTTCGGCGCGAGCAACGCGCCGTGGAGCGCACCCTGTGGACCGGGGATGCTCACCTCGCGGTCCTGCGCCAGCGCGGGCGTGGCGAGGGTCAGCAGCGCGGCAAATAGCGGCAGGCGCATGGAAATTCCTTTCGTGGCGGCCAGCCGAAGCTGGCGCAAAGCGCGGTCCGGATCAAGCGGACGCGGCGGTTGACGCCGCCGTGCGATTCGTGAGGAAATTCAGAATGCTATATGGGCCAGCGCGGGCAACTAGCGTAAGGCATGGCCGATGAAAGCTGAATTGGTCTGGTCGGTTGGCGCGCGCCTGGGCGAGGGGCCGCTATGGGTGCCCGAGCGCGGCTGGCTGTGGTTCGTCGACATCAAGCAGGGGTTGCTCCACCGCTTCACGCCCGAGGGCGGCGCGCGCGACAGTTTCCCCTTGGGCGGCCAGCCGAGCTTCGTCGTCGCGGCCGATGATGGCGGTCTGGTGATCGGCAGCGACTTGCAGCTGTTCGGCTTCCGCCCGGAAACGGGCCTGACCCCGCTCGCCGCCGTGCCGGCGACGCCCGGGGATCGCACCAATGATGGCTGCGTCGATCGCGCCGGCAGGCTGTGGTTCGGCACGATGCACGATGGCGAGCGCGACGCGACCGGGCGCATCTGGTGCTACCGCCACGGCGCCGCCGCGCCCGAGCCGCTCGCCGGGGGCTGCGTGATCACCAACGGCCCGGCGGTGAGCCCCGATGGCGCGTGGCTCTACCATGTCGATACGCTCGCCGGGATCATCTGGCGCCACGCCTTGCACGACGATGGCGGGCTGGGGCCGGGCGCGCGCTTCGCCGAGATCGCGCGGGGCGAGGGGCATCCCGATGGCATCGTCTGCGATGCCGAAGGGGGGCTGTGGGTCGCGCTGTGGGGCGGGGCGGCGGCGGTGCGCTATTCGCCCGCGGGCCAGCGGACCGATCGCGTCGCCCTGCCCTGCGCGCAGCCGACCAAGCTCGCGCTCGGCGGGCGCGATTTCCGCACCGCTTATGTGACGAGCGCCGCGATCGGGCTCGATCCCGCCGCGCACCCGGCGGCGGGCGGGCTGTTCGCGTTCGAGGTGGCGGTGCCGGGCTTCGCCGCGCCGAAGGTGGCGCGGTGATCCTGGGCGACTGGGGCACCAGCCGGCTACGGCTGTTCCGCGCCGACGGGCAGGGCGGCTGGGAACGGCGCGAGGGGCCGGGAATCGGCGCGCTCAAGGCGCCCGCCGCCGATGCGCTGCGGGAGGCGCTGGGCGACTGGGCGGGCACCGCGCCGGTGCGGCTCGCCGGGATGGTCGGCGCGCGCGGGGCGCTGCACGAGGTGCCCTATGTCGATTGCCCCGCCGATCGCGCCGCCTGGGCGGCGGGCGCGGCGCGACTGATGCTCGCCGGTCAGCCGCTGACGATCGCCGCCGGGCTGGCGATGCCGCCGGGCGCCGCGCCCGACGTGATGCGCGGCGAGGAGACGCAGATTTTCGGCGCGCTGGCGCTCGATCCCGCGCTCGCGCATGGGCGCCAGCTGATCGTCCACCCCGGCACCCACAGCAAATGGGCGTGGCTGGAGGACGGCGTGGTCCGCGCGTTCCGCACCTTCTTCACCGGCGAGCTCTACGCGCTGCTCCTGCAATCGACGCTCACCCGCCTGCCGGGCGCGGCGAGCGGCGAGGCGGAGGGCTTCGCCGCCGGGCTCGACCGCGCGCGAGACCGCGATCTGCTCGGCGCGCTGTTCGCGGCGCGCGCCGCGCAACTGCGCGAGGGGCGGACTCCGGGCTGGGCCAAGGGTTATCTCTCGGGGCTGCTGATCGGCCACGAACTCGCCGCCGCCGGTGATGGCGCGGCGGTGACGCTGATCGGCGCGCCCGGCTTGACCGACGCCTATGCCCGCGCCTGCGACCACCAGGGCCGCGCCCACCGCACGCTCGACGGCGACGCCTGCGTGATCGCCGGGCTCGAATTGCTGGAGGACATGCCATGACGCTCGCCGATCTGCTCGCCCAGGGCGCGCCGCCGATCGTCGCGATCCTGCGCGGTCTCACCCCCGCCGAGGCGCCCGCGATCGGCCGCGTGCTGATCGAGGCCGGCATCCGCGCGATCGAGGTGCCGTTCAACTCGCCCGAGCCGACGACGAGCATCGCCCGGCTTCAGGCCGAGTTCGGCCGTACCGCGCTGATCGGCGGCGGCACGGTGCTGACGGTCGAAGCGGCCGAGGCGCTCGCCGGCACCGGCGCGCGGCTGATGGTGACGCCCAACACCGACGCGGCGGTGATCGCGCGCGGGGTGGCGCTGGGGCTCGATCTGCTCCCCGGCTGCCTCACCCCGAGCGAGGCGTTCATCGCATTGGGCGCCGGGGCGAAGGCGCTGAAACTGTTTCCGGCGGGTACGCTCGGCGCCGCGCATCTGAAGGCGGTGCGCGAGGTGCTGCCCGCCGGCACGCCGTTCTGGGCGGTGGGCGGCACCAATGCCGAGACGCTCGCCGAATGGCTGGGCGCCGGAGCGGCGGGGATCGGCGTCGGCGGCGCGCTCTACCGCGCGGGGGATGGCGCCGAGCTGGTCGCGGGCCGGGCGCGCGCGCTGGTCGAGGCGTGGCGCGCCTGCACGGCGGCGGCCGATCGGTAACGCGCGGGGCGCTCGCCGGGGCAGACAGGCGCCGCGCCGGCACCCGAGAAGGGGGCCGCGAAAATGGGGGCCGATCTCGCGATCGACCCCCTGTCGCCGGACTTCGTTGGCGTCTCCCGCGCCGCGCATCCCGAAGGATATTCGGCCCGGGCGCCGCCATCTGGTTTCGGCGGCATGGCGACCCAGCGCGGCCTCGCGGCCGATGGGCGCCGTCACCGCTCTCGTCCGTCGGTCGAGACCCGAAGGCCCCGGCTGGCAGCCGCGAACGATCCGCAAAGCTTGGACTCCCGCCACTCTCGTCAAAAAATGGCGCTTGCCGGCTTTGCCGAATGCCGTTTCGCCATCCGCCTTGGGCTTGCACCCGCCGCGCCAGCTTCCCGGCATTCCCCCGGATTTCGCCGCGCCGACCATGGCTCTCGCCGCGCCCAGCACCTGCAATTTCCAGGTATAAGCCCTTGATCTTGCTTCAGTTTCCGTCCGCCCGACCGCTTGGCCTATGCCCAGAGCTTGTCACGCGAACCGAGTCGCCCCAAGCATAAAAGGCGGGGGTCGGCCTGTGGATAACGTGGATAACGGGGAGCGAATCGCAGGGATCGATCGCCCCGCTGTCCGTGGACCTTCCCGCTACCCCTTGGAGGCGTTTGGATCGGCCATGCGCGCGGCACCGCTCACCCGCTCCAAGCTTCGCCAACAAGCAAGCTCGTAAGCTTCGCTATCCTCCCCCTTGAAGGGAGAGGGGGGATGGCTGCTTACGCCTCTAATTTCTACCATTAAGGCAGAGGATCGAACGACCCGAAACCTGCCGTTTTACTGAAAAACCGCTCCAAGCTTTACCACTCGCGCCACTCGTCTATCTCCTCCACGAGGACCTTCTGCCGCGCCACATGGGCCATCTCTTCGAGCACCGCGCATATGTCCTCGCGTTCCTCGGTTTCGATGACGTTACCGGCCTTCTCGTCCGCTTCGTTGAACCAGGTGACGGTCTTCTTCAGAACAGCCCGGACATCCGCCCTGCGAGGCTTGGGGCCAAGCTCTTTGAGGGCATCGCAAGCACTGCGGACCACTGCGCGAGCGGCATTGGTGAACTCTTCCGGTGGGAACGGTGGCGATGGGGACCATCTCTCGAAAGGAGTCTCCGATTGAAGCTGCTCCCATGTGAGATTGCTCAACCGGGTGCGATACCGCTCCTCCTTGGCCGCTCGCTCGGCTTCATTCTTGGCGTTCTTTTTCTCGACCTCGATGACGACATCTTCCCGGTCATTCGACCAGCGCCACTCACCTTCCGCGGCGTGATTGGCAGCGAACAATGTGGAAGTACGCGATCCGGGAGCGTGGCCTACAATCGCATCATAAAACGATCGTTCCGTGCGTGATACAGGCTGCGTTCCCACGAATTTGAACTCGTCTAAATCGCTCATTGGTTTCCACCACTCGCGGATTACCCCGAAAACGGCGGGCCCACCCGTGTGGGCGAAACGATGCTCGTTGATTATAGATGTGGTTCCGATTTCCTTAAAAGTCGGCGGGTTAGACCAAATGCCATCCAGAACGGCAACGGCGACATAATTATTATTGATACCGAGGATTTTGATCGCAGCAAATCGACCCGTCACGGGAGGTGAGAACTCCGTGTAGGGCCGAGTTCGAAAGGAGTAGACCTGTCCCGCTTCCATTGACGTAGGCAGTGAGCCTGCGCCTGGGCTCGGATCAGCCAGCTCGCGCCCGAACGCCCACTTCAAATGACCTTTCATCGATCATCCCTCATCCGCTGCGCATATAAAATAGAGGCAGCTTCCCGCGATTGAAAACCCTAAAAGAGGGCTGGCGGCTATCCACCCCATCCCGGCCCGTCAGCCACAGCGCGGAAAGCCGTCCCCCTCAGGGCGTCGGCCCCGCCACGCCCCGGCTGCTACGCTTCGGAACATCCTTGAACGCCTCGGCAAGCTGAGGGTAGCGGGTATCGTCGATCGCATAGTCGCGCGCCGAACGTCCGGCGAGATTGTCGGGCTGGTCGGGATTGGCGCCCGCCTTCAGCAGCACGCCCACCAGCTGCACGTCGCGGCGCTGCACCGCGCGAATCAGCGGGGTTTCGCCCGATTGGTTGGCCAGGTTCACATTGGCCTTGCCCGCGATCAGGATCGGCACCAGATCGCTCGCGCCCACGGTGATCGCCACCATCATCGGGGTGTTGCCGCGCCCGTCGCGGGTGTTGGGATCGGCGCCCTTTTGCAGCAGGAAGCGCGTCCACAGCGCATCGCCGCGCTTGGCGACGATGTGCAGCGCGGTTTCGCCGCTGTTGTAATCCTTGTGGTTGATCACGGTCGTGCCGGGCTTGGTCAGCAGCTCGGTCGCCTCGGCGCCCTTGGCTTCCTTCACCGCCTCCAGGAACTTATAGCCGTCCGACTGGCCCAGCTGCGCCACCGCCGGCGCGCTTGCGAGCAGCAGCATCAGCCCCAACATCTTCCGCATCGTCTCTCTCGTCCCTAAAGCGCCGTTGAATGGCAGCGATATAGGATCAAGCCCACCCCATGAACCAGTGCTTTCGTACCCTGGCGCTCGCCGCCGCCGCTCTGCTCGCTGGCTGTTCGGCGCAACCGGGGGCGCCGGAAAAGCCGAGCCCGCCGCTCGCCGGCGCGCGACTCGGCGGGCCGCTCGATCTGGTCGATCAGGATGGCCGGCGCGTGTCGGAGCGTGATTTCGCCGGCCAGTACCGGGTGATCTATTTCGGCTATACCTATTGCCCCGATGTCTGCCCCACCGATCTGCAGAAGGTGGCGGGCGCGCTGAAGCTGCTCGAGCGCGACGCCCCCGCGCTCGCCAGGCGGGTGACGCCGATCTTCGTGACGGTCGATCCGGAACGCGATCGCCCGGCGCAGGTGAAGCAGTTCGTCCGCGCCTTCCACCCCCGGATCGTCGGCCTCACCGGCACGCCGGCCGAAATCGCCAAGGTGGAGAAGGATTTCGCGATCTTCGCCCAGAAGCAGCCGGGCACCAGCCCCGGCAGCTATTTGATGGAGCATTCGACCGCGGTCTATCTGTTCGATCCCGCCGGCAAGCCGCTCGCGGTGCTGCCCAACGACAAGGGGCCAGAGGAAATCGCCGCCGACATCAAACGCTGGGCGGCATGAGCCGCTTCTGGGAAACCACCCCGCTCGACAAGCTCGACCGCGCGCAGTGGGAATCGCTGTGCGACGGCTGCGGCAAATGCTGCGTCCATAAGCTGGAGGACGAGGTGACGGGCGAGCTGTTCCCCACCAACGTCGCCTGCCGGCTGCTCGATCGCCGCAACGCGCGCTGCACCAATTACCGCCAACGCCACGCCTTCGTCCCCGATTGCGTGCGGCTGACCCCCGCCAAGCTCGCGACGATCGACTGGCTGCCGTCGAGCTGCGCCTATCGGCTGGTGGCGGACGGCAAGCTGCTCCCCGAATGGCACCATCTGGTGTGCGGCGATCCCGAGGCGATCCACCGCGCCGGCCAATCGGTGCGCGGCTGGACGATCTCTGAGGATGACGCGGGCGATCTCGAGCATCATCTGATCGACCGGGACTTGTGACCCGGGGCGACATCGACATCATCCGCCGCGCCGGCGCCCGGCGGCTGCGGCTCGCGGTCGATCCGGTGAGCGGGGCGGTGCGGCTGACGCTCCCAAAGCGCGCCGCGCTCGGCCCCGCGCTCGAATGGGCGGAAAGCCAGGCGCCGTGGATCGCGGCGCAACGCGCGCGCCTGCCCCAGCCACGGCCGTTCGCGCCGGGGGCGTCGTTCCCGTTCGGCGATTCGCGTCTGACGATCGACTGGGCCGCCGATCGCCCACGCCGGGTCGCGCGGGAGGGGGATCGGCTGATCGTCGGTGGGCCGGCGGTGGGGCTCGCGGCGCGGGTCACCGCCTGGCTGAAGCGCGAGGCGCTGGCGGTGCTCACCGCCGAAACGCATGAGTTCGCCGCGCGGCTGGGCGTCTCGGTCGCCAAGGTCGCGGTCGGCGATCCGCGCAGCCGCTGGGGGAGCTGCGCCGCCTCGGGCGCGATCCGCTATAGCTGGCGGCTGATCCTGGCGCCCGCGCGGGTCCGCCGCGCGACCGTGGCGCATGAAGTGGCGCACCGGGTGCACATGCACCACGGCCCGGCCTTCCACGCGCTGGTCGCCGAACTGGTCGGGCGCGATGCGGAGACTGCGCGCGCCTGGCTACGCCGCGAAGGGGCGGGGCTTCACTGGTTGGGGCGCGACTCGGTCGGCTGACGCGGGGCGGGGCGGGGTTGGTCGCCGCGCGGCGGCCGGTCGCGCCCGCCGAGCACACGGTCGATCCAGGCCTGATCGAGCTGTTGGGGATCGCCCTCACGCGGCGACTGGCCAGGAGCGGGCGCGCGGCTGTCCGGCAGGGGCGCGGGCGAGGATGGGAGCGGCCCGGCGTCGTCCTCGGGCTGCCCGGGCGTGCCCCCCGTTGCCGGAGGGAGGCCATCGGGGCCGACGAACAGGCCGTTATCGGGGCCGCCGAAATACTCTTCCTCGCCCAGGCCCGCCGCCGCGTCCGGCAGCGTCACCCCGGTTTCGAACTGCTCGACCGGCCGCTTGGCGACCGCGACCTTCATATAATCCGCGAACGCCCGCGCCGGCGCGGTGCCACCATGCAGCCCCGCGACCGGCCGCGCATCGTCGCGTCCCATCCACACGCCGGTCGTCAAGCCACTGGAAAAGCCCAGGAACCAGCCGTCCTTGGTCGAGGTGGTGGTGCCGGTCTTGCCCGCGACCGGGCGTCCGATCTGCGCCGCCTTGCCGGTGCCGGTGTTGACCGCCGTCTGCAGCAGATCGGTCATCGCTTCCGCCACGAAGGGGGCGACCAGCACATGGCTGCGATCGACCTCATGCGCGTAGATCGTAACCCCATTCGCGGTAACTTTCGTGATACCATAGGGGGTTACCGCGACTCCCTTGTTCCCGATCGAGGCGAAGGCGCGGGTCAGCTCGATCAGCCGCACCTCGCTGGTGCCCAGCACCATCGCCGGGTGGGTGTTGATCGGCGTGGTGATGCCGAAGCGCTTGGCCATGTCCGCGATCGTCGCGAAGCCCACTTCCTGGCCGATCTTCGCCGCGACCGTGTTGATCGAATAAGCGAACGCGGTGCGCAGCGTGGTCTGCCCGATATTGCGCCGCGAATCGTTGCGCGGGCTCCACCCGTCGATCGTCACCGGCTCATCGACCACCTGATCGTCGGGCTTATGTCCTGCCTCCAGCGCCGCCAGATAGACGAACAGCTTGAACGCCGAGCCTGGCTGGCGTGTCGCCTGGGTCGCGCGGTTATAGATCGACGAGACATAATCCTTGCCGCCCACCAGCGCCCGCACCGCGCCGTCGCGATCGAGCGAGACCAGCGCGCCCTGCACGCCCGCCGGAGCGTTGCCCCGGATCGCCGTGTCGGCGGCGCGCTGGGCGTTGAGATCGAGCGTCGTCCACACCTCCAGCGGGCGCTGGTGCTCGTCGATCAGCACGTCGAGCTGGGGCAGCGCCCAGTCAGTAAAATAGCGCACGCTGTTCTGTTTGGGCTCGGGCACGAAGCTGATCGCGCCGATATTGGCAGCCGCCGCCGCATCGGGCGTCACCACGCCGGTTTCGCGCATTAGCCCCAGCACCACCCGGCCGCGATCGCGCGCGGCATCGATATCGGCGGTCGGCGAATAGTTGGAGGGTGCCTTGACCAAGCCGGCGATGATCGCCGCTTCGGACAGCGACAGATGATCCGCCCCATGACCGAAGAACTTGCGCGACGCGGCATCGATCCCGTACGCACCGCCGCCGAAATAAACCTTGTTCAGATAGAGTTCGAGGATCTGATCCTTGCTGAATTTGCGTTCGAGCGCGAGCGCGATCACACCCTCGCGCAGCTTGCGGGTTAGGGTGTAGCGGTTCGACAGAAAAATCGTACGCGCGACCTGCTGGGTGATGGTCGACGCGCCCTGCAGCCGCCGCCCGGTCCCGCGATTGTCGATCGCGAACTTGGTGATGCGCGCCAGCGCCACCGGATCGACGCCTGGATGTTGGCGGAAGCGGCGATCCTCCACGGCGATGATCGCGGCGCGCATCACCGATGGGATCCGGTCGTAAGGCAGCCACTCGCCATAGCTTGGCCCGAGCGAGACGATCACCGTGCCATCGGCGGCGTGGACGCGGATCATCTGCCCGTTGGGCGAGGATTTCAGCTCGTCATAGCTCGGCAGCTGGCCGACCGCGACATAGACCGTCACCGCCAAAGCGATCGCCGCCGCGACGCCCAGGCCGATCAAGAGTTGCAGCGCCGGCACCAGCCGCCGCCGCCAAAGCGGTTTGGAGGAAGTTCGAGCCATCGTCGTCTCGCGGCATAGGGCTTCGCGCGGCGGTGAACAAGCGCGCGCTGGGTTGGGGCGCGGCGGGTCGAGGGTGCTTCACAAAAGGCCCCGGCCACCATGCCGGACCTACTCCGGCACGGCAGCGGGGTGATCCGCGCGTGGTCGGCTCAGCGCGGCTTGAAGCCTAGCGACACCGAATTGATGCAATAGCGCAAACCCGTGGGCGGCGGACCATCGGGGAAGACGTGGCCGAGATGGCTGTCGCACCGCGCGCAGCGATTCTCCACGCGGCGCATGCCGTGGCTATCGTCGCCATGGTCGCTCACGTGATCGGGCGCGATCGGCTGAGTGAAGCTGGGCCAGCCCGAGCCCGAATCATATTTGTCGGCGCTGTCGAACAGGTCGAGCCCGCAGGCGGCGCAGGTGAAGATGCCATCACCCTTGAAGCTGTTGTAATCGCCGGTGAAAGCCCGTTCGGTGCCAGCTTCGCGCAGCACATGGTATTGTACCGGAGTCAGCCGTTCGCGCCATTCGGCCTCGCTCAGGTTCAGCTTGTCCATCGTCACTCCAGTCATGCGGTTGTCTCGCCCGATGTGGGATGGCGGCCCGTCCCTGCCAATCTCGCTTTAGCCGACCGTGCGCAGATCGCCGCGATACCGCCCGGGCGTCGTGCCGGTCGCGCGGCGGAAGGTGGAGGTGAAATGGCTCTGATCGGCGAAACCGCACTGCACTGCCACTTCGGCGAGCGGCGAGTCACCCGCCGCCAGCAGCTCGCGCGCGGCATCGATTCGCCGCCGCAGCAGCCATTGGTGCGGCGGCACGCCCACCGATTGGCGGAAGGCCCGCGCGAAATGGCGCGGCGAGATCCCGATCTGGCGCGCGACATCGTCGAGCGTGAGCGCGGTCGCAAGGTGAGCATCCATATAATCCTGCGCCCGGCGCAACAGATGTGGCGGCAGTCCGCCCCGCGCGACGGTGGGGGCGGGACTGTCCTGATCGCCATGCGCGACGAGCAGCCGCAGCGCGAGCGCCAGCCCGACCGAGGCAGTGAACATCGCGACGCCGCGCGGCCATTTCATTGTGGCGAGGAGCAGATGCATTCCCTGTGTCAGGAAGGGATCGTCGGGGAGTAGCCCGCAACGGAGATGGATGCGATCGGCGTCCAACCCATGCTGCGCCGCGGTGCGGCGTAGCCAGTCCTGCGGCAGATAAAGCTGCAAACAATCGACCGGATCGGGGAAGCTCCAGCTGCCGCCAAAGTCCGCCGGCATATAGCCGATTGCGCCCTGCGGAACTTCACAGCGATGACGACCGTGGCCATCCTCCAACACCACGGCGAAGCTGTTCAGCGCCAGCGTCAGCGCACCGGCGCTTAGCGATCTTTCGGGCATGGCGCGCGGGGAGAAGGTCCAGCGCACAAGCTGGGGGCGCCCCTGCAGACCGGGAGCCATCACTTCGGGTGTGACATTCAGTGCTTCAGCCAGTGCTTCGATCGATGCGGCGCTCATGATCGGCCTCCCTCGTGGACCCGCAACACAACACGGTCCGTCGGCGCTTGGCGGGTCGAGCGGTCCAATACTCCTTGTTTGCCAACACGAGTGATAATGCCCGTGTCGTTCGTCGGGTCAATGGGTTTGTCGTTACTTGTACAGCCCATCTGACACAAAAGTATGTCTAGCAGAAGGATCGGTTGGCGAAAATGCGCTTTTGAGGGGCGTCGATATACAGCGACAAGATTACGCAAAACCAATGGGATGTAAAAGTGGTCGTCGCGATTTTCGCGCCCGCAGGTGGGTTCACCAGTTGGCTTAGAAAGCGTGTTAGATCAATTATTTAATGTGGCAATCCGGTACCACCCCGTTGAAAGCCGCTCGGGCCGTTTGGGCATTGAGCGCATAGCGGACAATTTTCTTCGATATTTTTGCTAAGTAAAGGCATTGGATAGCTTTATTGTAAGCTTACAAGGGCTGGCACCTTGTTGCCGCTGCCGTAGGTGGTTAGTGGAGAGACGCGCCGTCGCGAACGTGGCGACCTTCATAATCAAGGATCGCCTCGATCAGATCCTGCAGTCCTTCGGTCTCCGGGGTGCCAAGCGGGGCGCATTGCAACCGATCCATTTCGCGCAGGGCGGAACGATACTCCTCCAAGGTGCGGATCACGCGCGGCGGATCGACCATGAACTGCTCCCAGAGCGCCGACGCGTTCGCCTCGGCCACGGTGCCAACGTGGACCGATAACGGTCGAATTTCTGGTTAGGTTTCCGCCTTTTTGCGGAAAAAGCGCACGAAGAGTGCGCATTATCACCATCAAGGGCCTACAACCGGCTGCAACGAAAGCACAGCATCGGCCATGGGGACGTTTTTGGGTTGTTAAGCATGAACTTATGGCGGCGAATGCCTTCTTGCGCGGTTTGGAAAAGCCAATGTCTTTTCACGCTATTCTTCACGCCGTCGATGGCCGAGATTATAGGTGTCGTCGGTGGCTCTCCCCGCCCTCCTCCACCGGCGGCCATGTCCGGAGGTTGCCATCCCCGGACCACAGGCGGGCGCGCCCGGCGATTCTCCCCCAAATCGTCCCGCGCGTCCGCCAACTTTCCGTCGGCTCCCAATCATCCTTCACCTTGGCGTTTCATGCCTGAGTTTAAGCGTGCACGTCATTCAGCGAGGCGGGGCGGGCAATTGTTCTGGCGGTGTTACATTGGCGGCTGGCCCATGGCTCGTCTCGCCGTCATCCGATGTCGTGTCGCCCCCCGGATCGCCCGGATCGGTTAGCGGATCGTCGAGCGGCGAGCGCTGCTTGCGGCCGCGTAGCTCTTCCACTTCTACTTTGCGATCCTGCAGATAAAGCGAGCGTATCGTCGCATAAGGATCGGCGGCGGTGCGGGTGATCATCTTGAACTGGGCATCGGTCTCGATTCGTTGCTGTAGTCCCAACACCAGCGCGCGGCCGATCATGTAATCCCACCGATCGAACGGCTCGCCGATCGCCAGCGGATAAATCAGCCCTTGCGCCTGATCGCCAAGGGTATCGCGCAACGTCGAAGGGCCAATCAGCGGCAGGAACAAATACGGCCCCGGTCCAACGCCATAGCGCGCCAGCGTGTTGCCGAACCCGTTATTGCGATGCGGCAGTCCCTCGCCCTTGGCGACATCGATCGTGCCGCCCAAGCCAAGCGTGGTGTTGATCGTAAACCGCCCCAGCGTGCGGGCCGCGCGACCCGGCTTCAGCTGAAGCAGATCGTTCAGGAACACCAATGGCTCGCCAACATTTGTGAGAATGTTGCGAAGCGCCAGCCGGATCGGCTTGGGAATGATTGCCTTATAGACGACCGATAGCGGCCGAAAAAACAGCCGATCTAGCGTAAGGTTGAGCTTGTACATCGACCGGTTGAACTTCTCATACCGGTCGCCGGCGGCGTGGCCGCTGGGGGCCGCGAGAGGTTCGGCCGGTGCGGCGTCAAGCGGCTTGGAGTCCAGCTGCTCGCCCGGCTGGGCCACCGCGTAAGCGATGGGCGGGGGCGGGGCCGCAGTGATGACCAGCGAGTTGCCCGCCGTCGGCGTCGCGGTACCCGGGGCCGGGTCGGCGGCTGTCTGAACCGCCACGCTCGCAGCAAGCACCGCCCCAAGCGGCAACGCCTGGGCATGTGCTTCGGCGCCCGCAGCCAGCAACAGTCCGGCGGAAGCGAGGCGGCACGCCGTCACACCAACGCCGCGCGCCATCGTCAGCGCGCCGCCTTGTCGGCCAGGGCGTTGACGTGGGTGACAAGCGCCCGCACCCCACCGGTGCGAACGATGCCTTCGAAATCCGATCGCCGCGTCGTCAGCTGGCTGATCGAGTTCTTGTAGTAAACGTCGATGATGCGCCACTGGCCGGCATTTTCGCGCAGACGATAAGCGATCGCGACCGGCGCATCGCGGGGCACGACCAGCATAGTCTTCACCAGCCGGTCGCCGCCGCGCGCATCGACATTGGGATCGATCCGAAAGGTTTCGCCACCCCAGCTATCGAAGTTATGCGCGTATTCGTTGATCGTCAGCCGGCGGAACGCGGCGACCAGCGCGGCGCGATCGGCGGGGGCGGCCTCCGCCCAGGCACCACCGACCGCGAGCCGCGCCATCAGCGGCAGATCGAAACTGCGGTCGACTATCCCGGCGATCTGGCTGGCACGGCCGCTCTGGCCAAGCTTGCCGCCGCCCTTCATGATCGCGATCAGCCCGTCGGAAAGCGCCTCCACCGGTGCCTTGGGATCGCTCTGTGCGAAGGCTGGGCCGGCGATGGCGAGGCTGGCGGCGACGGCGGGAAACAAGATCCGCATGAAAAATTGCTCCTTGCGTAATTATCTCGATAGGTTTGGCAACGCGCGACGTCTAGGCAATTCGCCGAACGCACCGATTGGGGGGCGCCCTAGGCCGGCCAAGCTGAACGCAAGCCATATGGCGTTCGATTATGCTTTCGCCACGCTCCGCGCACGCCTCTTTTCTTTGGCCGGGGGCTGCCTAAAACAGGGAGCGTGGTTTGGGAGGATGCGGGGCGGCGCGGCCGGGGCAGGCCACGTTCTTGCCCGAATCTTCGGGAACAGGGCGTGGTGGCAGCATCCGGGGGTGAGGAAAGGGCTGGTCGTTGGAAGTGATTTTGGCGAAGCCGCGCGGTTTTTGTGCCGGAGTCGTGCGGGCGATCGACATCGTCGAGCGCGCGCTTGAGCGGTACGGCGCGCCCGTCTATGTCCGGCATGAGATCGTCCATAACCGCCATGTCGTCGAAAAGTTGCGCCGCAAGGGCGCGATTTTCGTCGACGAACTGAGCGAAGTGCCGGACGGTGCCCGCACCATCTTTTCCGCCCACGGTGTATCGCGCGCGGTGGAGCGCGAGGCCTCGTCCCGCGCGCTGCCGGTGATCGACGCGACCTGCCCGCTCGTTACCAAGGTGCATATCCAGGGCAGGCGCTATGCGGGGCAAGGACGCGCGATCGTGCTGATCGGCCATGAAGGCCATGCCGAGGTGGAAGGCACGATCGGCCAGGTCGGCGTGCCGGTGCATCTGGTATCGAGCGAGGCCGAGGTCGCCGCGCTGCCGATCGATGCCCACGCCCCGGTCGCCTATATCACCCAGACGACGCTGTCGGTCGACGACACTCGCGGCATCATCGCCGCGCTGGAGGCGCGCTTCACCGATCTTGCCGGCCCGGCCACCACCGAAATCTGCTACGCGACGCAGAACCGGCAAAGCGCGGTGCGCGATCTGTGCCGGGTGGTCGATCTGCTGCTCGTGGTCGGCGCCGAGAACAGCTCGAACAGCAACCGCCTGCGCGAGATCGGCCTCGATGAAGGGTTGCCGAGCTATCTGGTCGCCGATGGCGATGCGATCGACCCGGCCTGGTTCGCCGGCGTCGAGGCGGTCGGCCTTACCGCCGGCGCCTCCGCGCCCGATGAATTGGTCGAAAGCGTGATCGCGGCATTGCGCCGTCTCGGTCCGGTGACGGTCTCCGAACTCGACGGAATCGAGGAAAAGGTGGAATTCAGCCTGCCGGTTGAGCTAAGGCACGCCCCCACAGCCGAAACGCCGCGCGTGCGTGCGCGTGCCTCGGTGGCATAGGATCAGGATTTTATGGGTCTTCCGCTAAGCCAAGTCGCGCGCATCGGGCGCTATACGGTCGTCAAGCATCTGTCGGGCAAGAAATATCCGCTGGTGCTGATGCTCGAACCGCTCCTGCGCTGCAACCTTGCCTGCGCCGGATGCGGCAAGATTGATTATCCCGATCCCATCCTCAACCAGCGCTTGAGCTTCCAGCAGTGCATGGACGCGATCGACGAATGCGGCGCCCCCGCCGTTTCGATCGCGGGCGGCGAGCCGCTGCTCCACCGCGAAATGCCGGAAATCGTGAAGGGCTATATCGCGAAGAAGAAGTTCGTGATCCTGTGCACCAACGCGCTGCTGCTGAAGAAGAAGATCGATCAGTACAACCCGTCGCCCTTCTTCACCTGGTCGATCCACTTGGATGGCGACAAGGGGATGCATGATCATTCGGTTTGCCAGGAAGGCGTGTACGAAACCGCAGTCGAGGCGATCGATCTGGCGCGCTCCAAGGGCTTCCGGTTGCAGATCAACTGCACGGTGTTCGACGGGGCAGACCCCGAGCGACTGGCGCGCTTCTTCGATCTGATGGAGGAAAAGGGCGTCGAGATCACCATCTCGCCCGGCTATGCCTATGAACGCGCGCCCGATCAGGAGCATTTCCTGAGCCGCGAGCGGACCAAGAATTTCTTCCGCGACGTGTTCAAGCGCGGCAATGGCGGCAAGGCCTGGACCTTCACCAACTCGCCCTTGTTCCTCGATTTCCTCGCCGGCAACCAGACCTATGAATGCACCCCTTGGTCGATGCCGCTGCGCACCGTATTCGGCTGGCAAAAACCCTGCTACCTCCTGGGCGAAGGCTATGTCGACAGCTTCGCTGAGCTGATGGAAGGCACCGATTGGGAGCAATACGGCGTCGGCAAATATGAGAAATGCTCGAACTGCATGGTGCATTGCGGGTTCGAGGGGACGGCGGCGACCGATTCGATCAAGCGCCCTTGGAAGCTCGCGCAGCTCGCGCTGAACGGCATCCGTACCGAGGGGCCGTTCGCGCCGGACATCGACATCTCGCGCGCACGGCCGGCGCAGGACGTGTTCTCGACGCACGTCGAGCGCGAGCTGGAGAAGATCAAGGCGGCGGACCCGGACGGGTTTAAGCGGGTGGCTTATGTGAAGTGAGGGGTGGGCTGGGGCGCGCGCCGTGGCCCGCACCGACTGACGTCGCCTAATTGGGCAGCGGCAGGCCGTTCATCCTCGCGAAAGTGCGGACCAGTTCGTCACAGTCTTCCTTCGACGCTTCGCACAGCACGTCCATGCGAGCTTCCGACACCACCTCATTCGCGATGACCCATCGTTTTACGACGGCAGGATAGGCCGGGTAGTCGGCTGGGGCGAATGACTAAATCGACATCGCAGCCGCATCGACCGCGACTAGCCAGCCGTTCTCCGTTCTGAAGACGACGCCCGGCTTGGCACGCAGCGCGGCGAGCGCCTTGGTGACGGTCGGATACTCGATGCTTTGTTTGGCCTCTGGGAGTGGCGCTCGCTGGGCCTGAAGCATTCCGACCGAAACCAGCATGGCTGCAGCGATCACGACATAAATGAATAAATGAGCGCTGATGCGCGACGCGGGGTCAGACCGGGCACTACGGTAGGATAACGGGCGGCTCGGGACCGGGCAATCGCTCGGAGTTTGAAGCGACCCGCGATCGGGACTGACCGAGTCCCTTTAGGCCGGCAACGTCGCCACCGCCGCCGCGACCTGCTCCAGCGCCTTGAACGCCGCCCCCGCGCTCTTCGCCGTGCGCAGCAGCGCCGGGAGCTGCCCCGGCCGGGCGGCGATCGAGGCGAGGACGCGGCCCAGGGCCACTTTGCCGTCCGGGCGCATCCCGACCAAAGCGGCGGGGGGCAGGCTTTCGTCGGCGCGGTCGGAGATGGTGCGGGCGAAGGCGAAGGGCAGGCCGGCCTCCCGCGCGATGCGGGCGGCGATGTGCGATTCCATGTCGACGATCGTCGCGCGGGTCGCGGCATGGAGCGCGGCCTTGGCCCCCGCTTCGGCGACGATCGCGGGCGCGCCGGTGACGGTGCCGAGCCGGGCCTCGGGCAGCGCCTCGCGCAAATATTGGGCGATCGGGCTTTCGGGTGGGCCGAGCACGATCGCGCCCGCGTCCAGCGCCGGATCGAGCGCGCCGGCGACGCCCGCCGACAGGATCAGCGAGGCGCGGCCCGCCCGGGCGCGGAGGTCGTTTTCCAGCCGCGCCGGATCACCCCCACCGGCGATGGCGGTGAGGCCGAGGCGCTCGAAAATCGCGGCTTCGGCGCGCAGGCCGCAGGCGATGAGGATCATGGGGCCACTCGCGCTTTAGCGGCTTAACCTGTCGTCACCCCGGCCTTGAGCCGGTGTCCCGCTGCCTTGCGCCGGTGGAAGAAAAGCGGGACACTGGGTCAAGCCCGGGGTGACGGGGGTGTTTGGCGGTGCGTAACGCTCCTCCCCCTGCAGGGGAGGAGCTTGCCGCGTTACATCCCCCATGCGACCTGGGGATCGTTCGCCCGCTTCAGATTGCGGTAGCGCGCCACCGCCCACAGCGGGAAATATTTCGGATAGCCGTGGTAGCGCAGATAAAACACGCGCGGGAAGCCGCCACCGGTATAGTGCTCCTGCCCCCACAGCCCGTCTTCATCCTGATTGGCGATCAGCCACGCGACCCCGCGCTCGACGGCGGCAGACTCGACCCGCCCCGCCGCCATCAGCGCCAGCAAGGCCCAGCCGGTCTGCGACGCGGTTGAGGGCGCGGGCTCATAGCCCGCATAATCGAGCTTGTAGCTATCGCAATCCTCGCCCCAGCCGCCATCGGGGTTCTGGATTTGCTCCAGCCAGTCCGCCGCGCGGGCGATGCTCGGATGGTCGCCACCCAACCCCGCCGCGTTCAGCGCACACAGCACCGACCAGGTGCCGTAGATGTAATTCACCCCCCAGCGGCCGAACCAGCTGCCGTCCGCCATCTGCTCCTTGGCGAGATATTGGATCGCCGCCTGCATCCGGGGGCTCTCCAGCGGCTCACCGCGCTGGGCGAGCATCGAGACACAGCGCGCCGTCACATCGGCGGTCGGCGGATCGAGCAACGCGCCGTGATCGGCGAAGGGGATGTTGTTCAGATAATCATAGGTGTTGTCGGCGTCGAACGCGCCCCAGCCGCCATTTTTCGATTGCAGCCCCACGGTCCATTCGATGCCGCGATCGATCGCCTCATCGTAACCGCCCGCCAGCGCGAGCTTGTCCTTGGCGCGGTCCATCGCCATCACGACCACGGCGGTGTCGTCGAGATCGGGATAATGATCGTTGCGATATTGGAAGGCCCAGCCGCCCGGGCGCACCCCCGGCTTTTCCTCGGCCCAATCGCCCGCCACATCGAGCACCTGCAGCGGTTTGAGCCATTCGAGGCCGGCGCGCGCGCGCGCCTCATTCGCCTTGCCGCCCGCCTCCAGCATCGCGTGCGCGGCGAGCGCGGTATCCCACACCGGCGAGACGCAGGGCTGGCAATAGGCATCATCGTCCTTAACCACGAGCAGCTTTTCGACCGACTTGCGCGCGATCGCGCGGTGCGGGTGATCCTCCGGATAGCCCAGGCAATCGAACATCATCACGCTGTTCGCCATCGCCGGATAGATCGCGCCCAGGCCGTCCTCGCCGTTCAGCCGCTCGACGACGAAATCGACGCATTTCCTGATCGCGCGCTCGCGGCTGCCCTTGGGCCATACCGGCTCGGCGGCCTTCAGCACCGTGTCGATCGCGCCGAAGAAGAGCTGCCAATGGCGCTTGGCGCCGGCGACATTGCTTTTGAGCGGCGCGTCCTTGACTGTGTACAGTTCGTCCACCCGCACCCCGCGCGGGTTCTTGGCGATCGGCTTCTTCACGCCCAGCACCAGCAGCGGTACGATCACGGTGCGCGCCCAATAGCTCATCTTGGAGAGATGCACCGGGAACCAGCGCGGCAGCAGGATCAGCTCGGCGGGCATGGTCGGCACGACGTTCCAAGAACCGGCCCCGTAAAGCGCGAGCTGGATGCGGGTGAAAACGTTCACCGCCGCTGCCCCGCCCGCGCGGTGGATCGCGGCGCGCGCGCGCGCCATGTGCGGCGCGTCCGGGTCATCGCCGATCATCTTCAGCGCGAAATAGGCCTTTACGGTCGCCGAAATGTCGAACGCGCCGGCGTGGAACAGACCCCAGCCGTCATGCTCGGCGGACTGGATGCGGCGCAGATAACGGCCGATCTTGGCCTCAAGCTCCAGATCGTCGGGCTCGCCGAGAAAATGGCGCAGCAGGACATATTCGGCTGGGATGGTGCAATCGGCTTCGAGTTCGAACACCCAATGTCCGTCCTCGCGCTGCAGATCGCGCAGGGCGGCGGCGGCGCGATGGGTGGCGCGGTCAGCTTGGGAAACAAGGTCGTGAGTCAAAAGATCGGCGGACATGGCCGCGCTCCTTAGCCGATTGCGGCGTTCTGTGCCAATCGCGCGGCGGTAACGCCGGAACGAAGCGCGCCTTCGATCGTTGCGGGCAGCTTCGTCTGGGTCCAATCGCCCGCCAGAAACAAATTGCGCCATTTTGTGGCTGCAGCGGGGCGGCGGGCATTTTGTTCGGGCGTCGCGGCAAAGGTCGCGCGCTTCTCCTTGACGATCTGCCAGCGCGGCATCGCGGCGGTGATGCCCAGCGCGGCGCGAATATCGCCCCAGATGCGCTGCGCCAGTGCTTCGCGATCCTGATCGATCACGTCATCGGCGCCGCTGATGGTGATCGAGATGCGGTCGTCGTGGCAGACGATCCACTGCGCGGTCGCGCCGATCAGCGCGGTGATCGGCGGGGCGCCCGGGGGCGGGGCCATCAGATAATGGGCGTTCAGGATCGAGCAGAACTCAGTCGGCACCGTCAGTCCCGGCACCAGATCGGCGGCGACCCAGGGCGGCACCGCGAGCACCACCGCGGCATCGCCCACCGGCTCTACCCGCTCGCCGAAGTCGAGGCCGGCCACGCGGTCCCCCTCGAAGCTTAACCCGCGCAGCCGGGCGCTGAATCGTGGTTCGGTGCCGTGGGCGCCCAGGAAAGCGAGCGCGGGTTCGACGAACACCGCGTCGAGCGTCGGCACCGCGACCATCGTCCGGCACGCCCGCCCGCCGCGCGCGAAGGATTCGATCAGGAATCGTCCGGCGAGCCAGGCCGAGCCCTTGGCCGGTGGGCAGTTGAGCACCGCGAGCATCATTGGGTCGACCACCCGGTCCCAGAACGGACCGCTCGGCGCGATCATGTCGCCAATCGTCGTCGTTCCCGGCCGAGTCGCGGCAAGGCGGAGCAGGGAGAGGTGGTCGCTAAGCTTCGTGCCCGGCGCGCGGCGGTTCTTGTCGAACATCCAGAAGGGCACGCGCCCGTCATTCACCTTGAGCGTCCAGCGCGTGCCGCAGCGCATGTCGATCATCGCGAAGTCGGCGTGATCGGGCCCTTCGAGCCGATCGCTCGAGCCAATCAGCCCCAGGAAATGGTTGACCGCCTGATTGCCCGAAAAAACAAAGTGATTGCCATTGTCGATCACGCGATCGAGCGCCTTGTCGTGATAGCTGCGGCAGCGTCCACCCGCGCGTGGCGCACTGTCGCTGAGCGCCACCGTCCAGCCGCGGCGCGCGAACTCGGTCGCGGCGGAAAGCCCCGCCATTCCCGCCCCAACGACAAAGGCTTTGCGGCCGCTGCTCAACGCACCGCCATCAGGCGCAGCACCGTGAAGATCAGCGCCGCCTTGTTGACCTTGATCCGCTTGCGCGGTGGCTGCCAGCCCTGTGCCTCCATCCGGCTGAGGATTTTTTCGTACACCGCGCCCATCAGCCGGGGGGCGATCAGGTGCCCCTTGGGGCGAGCTTGAAGGATCGCATGGGTGGCGGCGAAATGCTCATGCGCCTTCACCGCCAAAGCGCGCGCGGCGTGATCGACCCGCGGGTCACGCGCGAGCTCGGCTGGGGTGGTGGGATCAACCCCCGCCGCCGCGAGATGCTCGCGCGCGAGATAGACGCGGCCGATCGCAGCATCCTCGTCGATGTCGCGCAGGATGTTGGTGAATTGCAGCGCGCGGCCCAGATGATGGGCGAGATCGAGCCCTTGCTGTGGCTCCATGCCGAAGATTTTCACCGATAGCCGCCCGACCGCGCTCGCCACGCAGTCGCAATAATAATCGAGCGTCTGAAAATCGGGCCAGCGAATGTCGCGCTCGACATCCATCAACATGCCGTTGATCACGGCGTGAAAATCGGTGCGGTTGAGCTGGAAGTGCCGGACGGCTTCGGCAACCAGCGCCGCCCGCCCCGGATCGCCGCCGGCGTAAAGCGAATCGATATCGGCGCGCCAAGCCTCCAGCTCGGCGCGGCGGCCTTCGGCGTCGCCCTGCTGGTCGTCGGCTATATCGTCCACCGCGCGGCAAAAGGCATAGACGGCGTACATCGCCTCGCGCTCGGCCTTGGGCAGCACGCGCATCCCGGCATAGAAGCTGCTGCCCGAAACCTGCGCCTGGAGCGCGCCTGGAGTGGTCTTGGGGTTCATCGCAGCGCCCGGGCAAGCGCGGCGCGGCCGGCGATCCACGCCATCTGCGCCTTGGAATGATGCACCGTCTCGCTCAGCGGATCGGCGGTGCGCAGCCGCGCCGTCAGCCGCTCGGCAAGTGCCTGGATTGCGGCGACTTCCATCGCCAATCTTGTGTCACGAATGTCACGGGCGAAGCGCGCCGATTGCTGGAGCAGCCCCTGGGTCAGCCGCGCGCATTCGGCGATCGCCACCTTCAGTCCAGGGGTAGCCCGTTCGCCGCCCAGATCCTCCACGCGGGCGCCGGCGCGGGCGAGGAGGTCGAGGGGGATGTAGACACGGTCGAGCTTCCTGTAATCCTTGCCGCAATCCTGGAGGTGGTTGATCACCTGGAGGGCCGCGCACAAGGCATCGTTCGCGGCCCAGGTCGCACGACTTTCACCATGAACATCAAGCACATAGCGCCCAACGGGCATCGCCGATACGCGGCAATAATCGATCAGATCGGCCCAGGTCGCGCAGCGGTTGACGGTGCAATCGCGCTCGAACGCGGTGAGCAGATCGAGGCCGTGCTGCGGTGAAAGCCGGTATTCGGCGAGCACTTCGCGCAACGCCAGCCCCTCCGGGGCAGCGTCAGACCCGCCTGAGAGCGTCGCGCGCATCGCCCCGAGCAACGCCAGCCGCTCCGGGGCAGTCGCGTGCTCGTTATCGGCGACATCGTCGGCGGCGCGGGCGAAGCGGTAGAAGGCCATGATCGGCGCGCGGTGCCGTGGCTTCAGCAGCCACGAGGCGACCGGGAAATTTTCGTCCTTGTGCCCCTTGCCCGAGGCGAGCGTGGCGGCGCTCAGCGTCTGGCTGGTCATGCGCGCGCCCCGAGCGCGGCCTGCGCGCGCCCTTTCCACATCCCGCCGCGCCCGCGCCAGAAAGCGAGCGCCGAGGCGAAGGTCGCGCCGGCATAGAAGGCCGCGATCGCCGGCAGCGCCAGCCCCCAGAGCGGCGAGCGGCGATAGAAATGCAGCATCGGTTGAAAGGCGATCGCCATCAGCCCCCAGGCCCCCAGTCCAAGTCCGCGCGCATAGCCTTCCCCGAACAGCACGAGCAAGGGCGGGGCGAGATAGAGGAGCGCCAGCCCCAACAGCGTCCCCGCCAGCAGCAGCGCCGAATAGCCGAGCTGCGCATAGGCCGAACGCGCGATCATCGCGCCGACCGAGCCCCAGCTGTCATAGCGGCGGATCGACACCGAGCGGTTGGTGAGGCCCAGCCAGACCCGGCCCTGCTTCGCCATCAGCGACCCGAACGCGCAATCGTCGATCAGCGCGGTGCGGACCGCGGCGATGCCGCCCGCCGCCTCCAGCGCCTCGCGCCGCGCGAGCATACAGCCGCCCGCCGCGGCGCCCACCCGGCCCCGATTCACCGCGCCGAACGGATAGAGCATCGCGAAGAACCACACGAACGCCGGGATCAGCGCGCGCTCGGCGAGGCTCTCGCAGCGCAGCCGCGCCATCAGCGACACCAGCACCCGGTCGTCGCGCACCGCCCGCGTCACCAGCGAGCGGAGCGTGTCGGGGGCATGGGCGATGTCGGCGTCGGTCAGCCACAGAAAGTCGGGCGTGCCCGCCGCCGCGATTCCCTGATTCACCGCCCACAGCTTGCCGGTCCAGCCGGCGGCGAGCGGAGCGCCGTTCAGCACCGTCAGCCGGTCCGATCCGGCGGCGGTCGCGCGGGCGATCTCGCCGGTGCCGTCGCTGCTATTGTCGTCGACCAGAATGATGCGGAAGTCGCCGGGATATTTCTGCGCGATGAGGCTGCCGATCGACTCGCCGATCACCTCCGCCTCGTCGCGCGCGGGGACGACCGCGGTGACGCTCGGCCAGCGGATCGGTTCATTGGGAATATCGAAATGGTCGCGCTCGCGCGTCCACCAGAAGCGGTCGCGCAGGAACACGATCACGATCCAGGCGGTCAGCGCCGCCGCGCCGATGCCGAACGCGATCATGCGATCTTCCCCGCCGCGCGGAACCACGCGATCGCGTCCCCCAGCGCCTCGATCGAGGGGCGCGCGCGATAGCCCAGCTCGCGCGCCGCCTTGGCGGACGAGAAGAACATGTTGTGCGCCGCCATTTTGAGCGAATCGACCGTCAGGAACGGATCGGCCTTGCCGCTCAACCGGCACCAGGCTTCGTTGGCGTAGGCCAGCGGGAAGAGAGGCGCGCGCGGGATTCGCACAGTCGGCGGCTTGCGCCCCACCAAGCCGGCGATGGCGCCCAGCATGTCGCCCAGCCGCACATCCTCGCCCCCCAGGATATAACGCTCGCCGATCCGCCCCTTTTCCAGCGCCAGCAGGTGCCCGGCGGCGACATCGTCGACATGGGCGAGGTTGAGCCCGCTGTCGACATAGGCCGGCATCTTGCCGTTCGCCGCCTCGATCACGATGCGCCCGGTGGGGGTGGGCTTCACGTCGCGCGGGCCGATCGGGGTGGAGGGGTTGACGATCACCACCGGCAGACCGTCCGCCGCCATCGCTTCCACCAGCCGCTCGGCGACCACTTTGGAACGCTTATACGCGCCGACCGCCTGTTCGGGGGTGGCGGCGCGCGCTTCGTCGGCGACGCCGCCATCGAGCGGCTTCAGCGTCGCGACACTGGAGGTATAGACGATCCGCTCCACCCCCGCGACGCGCGCGGCGCGCATCACATGCTCGGTCGAGGCGCGGTTGTTGCGGACGATCTCCTCCGGGTCGGGTGCCCAGATCCGGTAATCGGCGGCGACGTGGAACAGGTAGCGCACCCCGCGCATCGCCCGCGCGACCGAGTCCGCATCGCGCAGATCGCCCTCGGCGAGTTCGGCGTCGAGCCCCGCCAGATTGGTCCGATCGCTGCTCGGCCGCACCAGCAGCCGCAGCCTGGCGCCGCGCGCCGCGAGCGCGCGCGCGACCGCCGCGCCCACGAACCCGCTCGCCCCGGTCACCAAAATCGGTTCATGGCCCAGCTCCATGGCGCCGCTCTAGCCGCGCCACCGGGGCAGGGGAAGATGCGGGAAGGCCCGAACAGGTTGCAGCGCGTCGCGCCGGCATCGCCATTTTGCCCTATGGTTGCCACAGTCGGCGTGACAGGAAATCTTGCGGATTGGCGCCGGGCAAAAGCTGCGCTAACGCTCCGCGCTGATTTTCGGTTCAAGGATGTTGTCGCTGATGATGCGCTCGCTTTTCCTCCAGGCGCCCTCGTTCGATGGCTATGATGGCGGCGCCGGCTCGCGCTATCAGGCCAAGCGCGAGATCCGCTCCTTCTGGTATCCCACCTGGCTCGCCCAGCCGGCGGCGCTGATTCCCGACAGCAAGCTGATCGACGCGCCGCCGCACGATCTGACCTTCGACGACATCAAGCATCACGCGGTCGAGCGCGATCTGATCGTGCTCCACACCTCAACCCCCGGCTTCCGTTCGGACGTGAAGGTGGCGGAGATGCTGAAGGCGCCGAACCCCAAGCTGAAGATCGGCTTCATCGGCGCGACCGTGGCGGTGGACGCGGCGTGGGCGATGGAAAACGCCCCCAGCGTCGATTTCGTCGCGCGCAACGAGTTCGATTTCACCATCCTCGACGTGGCGAAGGACATGCCCTTCGCCGACATCAAGGGCATCAGCTATCGCAACAGCGAAGGCGTCGTGATCCATAACGAGGATCGCGACACGCTGATGGACATGGATCAGCTGCCCTTCGTCACGCCCGTCTACAAGCGCGACCTGGAGATGGAGAAATACTTCATCGGCTATCTGAAGCATCCTTATGTGAGCTTCTACACCGGCCGGGGCTGCAAGAGCCGCTGCACCTTCTGCCTGTGGCCGCAGACGGTGGGCGGGCACAACTACCGCGTCCGCTCGGTCGGCCATGTGATCGACGAGGTGAAATACGTCTTGAAGGCGTTCCCGCAGATGAAGGAACTGTTCTTCGACGACGACACCCTGACCGACAATATCCCGCGCGTCGAAGCGCTCGCCCGCGAACTCGGCAAGCTGGGCGTTACCTGGTCGTGCAACGCCAAGGCGAACGTCCCGCGCGAAACGCTGAAGGTGATGCGCGACAATGGCTGCCGCCTGCTGCTGGTGGGCTATGAGAGCGGCAACCAGCAGATCCTGCACAACATCAAGAAGGGCCTGCGGATCGAGGTCGCCAAGAAGTTCAGCAAGGATTGCCGCGAGCTGGGCATCACCATCCACGGCACCTTCATCCTGGGCCTGCCGGGCGAAACGCACGAGACGATCCAGGAGACGATCGCCTACGCCAAGGAAGTGAACCCGCACACCATCCAGGTGTCGCTGGCGGCGCCCTATCCGGGCACTTTCCTCTACAAGCAGGCGATCGAGAATGGCTGGTTCGACGGCACCGACCATCTGGTGACCGAGGGCGGTACCCAGATCGCCCAGCTCAGCTATCCGCACCTGCCGGCGGAGCAGATTTTCGAGTCGGTCGCGGATTTCTACAAGAAGTTCTACTTCCGCCCCTCGAAGATCGGCTCGATCGTCGGCGAGATGGTGACGAGCCCGACGATGATGAAGCGCCGCCTGCGCGAAGGCGTCGAGTTCTTCGACTTCCTGCGCAACCGCCATCAGGACAAGGCGGCGTAAGGACGGCTCCTAAAATCCTCCCCAGCTCCGCTGGGGAGGGGGACCGCGCGGAGCGCGGTGGAGGGGCATCCGCCCTCGAATTGCCGGGGACACCCCTCCGTCGGTCGCTGTCGCGACTGCCACCTCCCCCGCCGGGGGAGGAGCTTGAGGCAACTCAGCCGCCAAAGCGCCCGGCCCAAGAGAATGTCTTGACCCCATGCTCCGCTATCTCGCCCTGATCCTCACCATCGCCGGCCTCGCGCTCGCGCTGTGGCTGATCGGCGCCAATGGCTGGGCGGAGGTGCTGCACGCGGTGGGCGTCGCCGGGGTCGGCGGGCTGGCGGCGCTGGTCGCCTGGCAATTCCTGGTGTTCGGCTTGCTCGGCTTTTGCTGGTGGCTGGTGACGCCGGGCGTGCCGCGCCGGGCGATCGCTTCGCTGATCTGGGCGCGCACGGTGCGCGATGCGTCGAGCGAGGTGCTGCCTTTCTCGCAAGTGGGCGGCATCGTGATCGGCGCGCGCGCGGCGGTGACGGCGGGGGTGCCGCCCGCGCCGCTCTATGCCGGGATGATCGCCGACCAGACGACCGAGCTCGCCGGGCAGTTGCTGTTCACGCTGTTCGGGGTCGTGGTGCTGCTGACGCGGCTGGAGGGGCATGGCGCGGTGCTGCCGCCGGTGCTCGCCGGCGCGGCAGCGATGGCGGGGCTGATGGCCGCATTCACCTTCGCTCAACGGCCGATGCTGCGCATCGCCAAGGGGCTTGCCGGGCATGTGCTGCCGGCCTCGCTCGCGACGTTCGACCAGGTGCAGGATCAGCTCGTCGCGGTCTATCGCCGGCGCGGACGCGTGGTGAGCGCGTTCCTGCTCCACTTCATCGGCTGGATCGGATCGGGGATGGCGGGCTGGATCGCGCTCCACGCGATGGGCCGCCCGCTGCCGCTGATCGACGTGCTGACGATCGAGGCGCTGATCTTCGCGCTGCGCACCGTCGCTTTCCTGGTGCCGGGCGGGATCGGGGTGCAGGAGGCGGCCTATGCGCTGCTCGGCCCGATCTTCGGGCTCGCGGCGGGGCCGGCGCTGGCGCTGTCGATCGTCAAGCGCGCGCGCGACGTGAGCTTCGGCGTGCCGGTGGTGGTGCTGTGGCAGCTGCTCGAGGCGCGCGCGCTGCGCCGCCGCGCCGTGCCGGGCGGCGGCGCCTGATCACGCGCGCGGATGCGCGTGGCGGTAGATGTCGAGCAGCTGCGCGGCGTCGACCTGGGTGTAGATTTGCGTCGAGCTGAGGCTCGCATGGCCGAGCAGCTCCTGCAGCGCGCGCAGATCGGCGCCGCGCCCGAGCAAATGCGTCGCGAAGCTGTGGCGCAGCGCGTGCGGCGTGGTGCGCTCGCCCAGCCCGAGCGCGCGCCGCGCCTGCCGCACCGCGCGCCGTACCACGCCGGGATTGAGCGCGCCGCCCTTCGCTCCCCGGAACAGTGGCGCGTCGGGCTTGAGCGGATAGGGCAGGCGCCGGGCATAATCCTCGATCGCCGCGCGCACCTGGGGCAGCAGCGGCACGATCCGCGTCTTGGCGCGCTTGCCGGTGACGGCGAGCGTCTCTCCCAAAGGCAGCGCGGCGCCGGGAAGCGCCAGCGCCTCGCCGATGCGCAGGCCCGCGCCATAGAGCAGCAGCAGCAGCGCGAGGTCGCGCGCGGCGATCCAGGGTTCGGCGGCATCCTCGGCGACCGTGTCGGCGAGCGCCACCGCCTCGTGCGGCGCGATCGGGCGCGGCACGCCCTTCTTGACGGCTGGCCCCTTGAGCGGCGGGCAGGGCGCGCCGGCGAACTTCAGGAACGCGCGGATCGCCGCCAGCTCGCGCGCGGCGGAAGCATTGCCGAGCCCCTCCGCGCGCCGGGCGGCCAGGAAAGCACGCAGATCGGCGGCGGAGAGCCGGCCGAGCGCCCCCGCGTCGATCGCGCCGCCCCAATGGTTCTGGAGGAAAGCGACCAGCCGCTCGGCGCTCGCCAGATAGGCGCGCACCGTATGCGGCGAGCGGCGCTTGTCGCGCGCGAGATGCGCGGCGAAGGCGGGGGGGAGGTTCACGCTTTCGCTATAGATTAGCATCCAGATATTGGCGAGCGATGGCCGATCGGTGCTCTGCCCGCGATACCGCTCAGGCGGCGACTGCTTTTTACGCCCAAGGCGTCGCAAGTTAATCGAGTGCCATGAGCACGCTGCATCTGGTCCCGGAAGATTTGCGGAGCCACTACCATGTCAAGGAGTGGCGCAACGCCGCTGGTGTGCTGACCACCGCCTGTCCCGACGAATGGCGGGAGATTGTCGAGATACTCCGGGACTTCCGGCTGCTCAAATCGGAAGTGATCGCGGCCGGTGGTCGCAAATCGCCGATCGCCGATCGGATCGACCATCAATTCTACGAGCTTGGCTGGCGCGCGAAGAAGTTCGACACCCGGATCATCGTTGACGATCAAGAATTTACCAGCCCCACGCACAGCGTCGATTGCTTCAAGGGTCGGGTCGGTGTCGAGGTCGAATGGAATAACAAGGACCCCTTTTACGATCGCGATCTGAACAATTTTCGGCTCTTGTTCGATCTCCGGGTGATCGATGTGGGCGTGATCATTACGCGCGCCATCGAGCTTCAGGCGATTTTCAAGCAGCTGGGTAAGGGCGAAAGCTATGGCGCTTCGACCACCCATCACACCAAGCTCTGGCCGAGGCTCGAGGGCGGCGGCGGGGGCGGATGCCCGGTACTGACCTTCGCCATTACTCCCGCGCTTTATGTGGAGGATTGCTGATTATTCCGCCGCCACCGCGGAATTATACCCATAGGTATCCCAGCTCGGCTTATAATCGGCGTCGGCCTGATTGCCCCACACGGTCCAGCCGCGTCTCGTTCCCCGGCTGAACATTTCCAGCCTTGGACCCCAGCTACAGTCCTCGATGATCTGATATTGCTCGTCGGGCTTGCGGCTGTGCTCGCGCTTGCGCGACGCGATAAGATTGACCTGGCTACGACCAGGGGGCAGCGTCCGCGCGTTCTTGCCGCGCACCCCGAACAGCAGCAGTTCGATCACGTTACGAAAGTAAAAGCCGACGCCGCGCCCATCGGACCCGCCATCCTTGCGGATTTTATGCCAGACGATGTTCGAAATATAGCGATAGCCCCAGGCCTCCATCACGCGCAGACCTTCGGGAAGCAGCGCATTGGGCACCCAAAGATAGAGGTGCGCCGGATCGGCGCTGATGCTCGCCACTGGAAGCGCGCAAATCTCCTCCAGCGTCATCGTACCATAACGGTTGAGGCGCTTATGCTCGGGCGCGACTTTGCCGGTGCGGTTCTGGAACTGCCAGGGCGGATCGGCCAGAATCGTGCCGAAACGTCTCCCGCGCGCCGTGGCGATCAGATCAAGTGCTGCATCGCTCGGCTGTGGCTCGGGCTGGAACATATCAGGATCCTTATATGGATCGCGCGCCGGGTCAATCCCGTTCCTTACCCGATGCTCTGCCCCGTCTTCGCCCAGTCCGCGAGGAACCCCTCGATCCCCTTGTCCGTCAGCGGGTGCTTCACCAGCTGGCGGATCACCGCCGGCGGCGCGGTCATCACGTCGGCGCCGATCCGGGCGCTTTCGAGAATGTGGACCGGGTGGCGCACGCTCGCGACCAGGATTTCGGTGTCGAAGGCGTAATTGTCGTAAATCAGGCGGATGTCGCGGATCAGCTCCATCCCGTCGAAGCCCACATCGTCGTGCCGGCCGACGAAGGGCGAGATGAAGGTCGCCCCCGCCTTGGCCGCGAGCAGCGCCTGATTGGCGGAGAAGCACAGCGTCACGTTCACCATCGTGCCGTCATCGGTCAGCGCCTTGCAGGTCTTCAGCCCCTCGATGGTGAGCGGCACCTTGATCGCCACATTGTCGGCGATTTTCCGCAGGATTTCGGCCTCGCGCATCATTTCGGCATGATCGAGCGCGACCACTTCGGCCGAGACCGGCCCATCGGTGATGCCGCAAATTTCCTCGACCACTTCCAGGAATTGCCGGCCCGATTTGGCGATGAGCGAGGGGTTGGTCGTCACCCCGTCGACAAGGCCCGAGGCGGCGAGATCGCGAATTTCGGACGTATCGGCGGTATCGACGAAGAATTTCATGGAAGGCCCCTCGCAAAGCGGTGTCGCGCGCCGCCTAACCCAAAGCGCGGCGCGGCGAAAGCTTGCCTTTGCGGCGGCGCGCGTCGATCTAGCGCGCATGGGCCGGGCGCGTGTGATCCTGATGAACAATGCGCTGGGGCCGCTCGATTACCGGGTGCCGCAGGGGATGGCGGTCGCGCCCGGCAGCATCGTCACCGCGCCGCTGGGGCCGCGCCAGCTGCTCGGCGTGGTGTGGGACGAGGATCGCCTGCCCGCCGCGCCGGTGGGCGACAACCGGCTGCGCAATCTGCTCGCCGTCGCCGACGCGCCGCCGATCGGGGCACCCTTGCGGCGGCTGATCGAATGGACGGCCGATTATTATCTCGCCCCGCTCGCGGCGGTGCTGCGGATGGCGATGCCCTCTTCCTCGGCGCTCGATGGTGGGCGCACCGTGCTCGAATATCGCGCGACGGGGGAAGTGCCCGATCGCCTCACCCCGCAGCGCGCGCAGGCACTGGAGCGGATCGCCAACCGGCAGGGGCTGGTGCGCGAGCTGGCGCTGGCGGCGGGGGTGAGCGATGCCGTGATCCGGGGCTTGGTGAAGGCGGGCGCGATCGAGGGCGTGGAAGTCGCGCTCGACGCGCCGTTCGACGCGCCCGACCCCGATCACGCCGCGCCCACCCTATCTCCTGCGCAAGCCGGGGCGGCGGACCAGCTCTCCGGCGCGGTGCAGGCCGCCGCCTTCGCGCCGATCCTGCTCGATGGCGTCACCGGATCGGGCAAGACCGAGGTCTATTTCGAGGCCATTGCGGCGGCGATCCGCGCGGGCAAGCAAAGCCTGGTCCTGCTCCCCGAAATCGCGCTGACCGAGCCGTTTTTAAAGCGCTTTGCCCAGCGCTTCGGCGTGGCCCCGGTCGCCTGGCATTCGGACCTGCGCCAGTCGCAGCGCCGCCGCGCCTGGCGCGCGATCGCGAGCGGCGAGGCGCTGGTGACGGTGGGCGCGCGTTCCGCGCTGTTCCTGCCCTATGCCCGGCTCGGGCTGATCGTGGTCGATGAAGCGCATGAGACGAGCTTCAAGCAGGAAGAGGGCGTCCATTACCACGCGCGCGACGTGGCGGTGATGCGCGGCAAGTTTGAAGGCTGCCCGGTGGTGCTCGCCTCGGCGACGCCGGCGATCGAGACGCGGCATCAGGTGGCGCTCGGCCGCTATGCCGAGGTGACGCTCCCCGGTCGCTACGGCCCCGCGCAACTGCCGAGCATCGCGGCGATCGACCTGATCGCCGAGCCGCCCGATCGCGGGCGCTGGCTCTCCCCCCGGCTGGTCAAGGCGATCGACGAGACGCTGGCGCGGCGCGAGCAGGCGCTGCTGTTCCTCAACCGGCGCGGCTATGCGCCACTCACCTTGTGCCGCACCTGCGGCCACCGCTTCCAATGCCCCAATTGCACCGCCTGGATGGTCGAGCACCGGCTGGTCGCGCGGCTCGCCTGCCACCACTGCGGCCATATCGAGCGCGTGCCGGAGGTCTGCCCCGAATGCGCCAACCCCGATACGCTCGTCGCCTGCGGCCCGGGCGTCGAGCGGATCGCCGATGAAGCGGCGCTGCTCTGGCCCGAGGCCAAGCGCGCGATCGTCACCTCGGACACGATCTGGTCTCCCGCCAAGGCCGCCGAATTCGTCCACCGGATGGAGGCGCGCGATATCGATCTGGTGATCGGCACCCAGCTCGTCACCAAGGGCTATCATTTCCCCGAACTGACGCTGGTCGGCGTGGTCGATGCCGATCTGACGCTGAAAGGGGGCGATTTGCGCGCGGCGGAGCGCACCTTCCAGCAGATCGCGCAGGTGGCGGGGCGCGCCGGGCGGGGGGCGAAGCCGGGGCGCGTCTTCCTGCAGAGCTATGATCCGAAGGCGCCGGTGCTGCAGGCGCTGGTGGCGGGCGACCGCGAGGCGTTCTACGCCGCCGAGACCGAGGCCCGGCGCGAGGCGGGGGCGCCGCCCTTCGGGCGCTTCGCCGCGATCATCGTATCAAGCGAGGACAAGGTGGCGGCCGAGCTCAGCGCCAAGCTGATCCGCGAGCGCGCACCCGCGCCCGAGGGGATGGAAGTGTTCGGCCCCGCCCCCGCGCCGCTCGCGATGCTGCGCGGTCGGCACCGCTTCCGCCTGCTGGTCCATGCCCGCCGCGCGCTCGACGTGCAGGCGGTGATCCGCGACTGGCTGGGCGCGCTCGCCTGGCCCGCGAAGGTGCGCGTGACGGTGGATGTGGACCCGTATAATTTCTTGTGAGTCCATGGCAAACCAAGTGCCGATCGCGTATGATGTGAAACGATCATGTCGTTCACGCCCTGAATAAGGGAGGCGTTTCAATGACGATGCGAAGCCGAGCGCCGGCTATGCATGGCTGCTTTAGTGCATTGTTCATGCTATCAGCTTGCGCGTCTTTCGATGCACGGCCCGAGCCCGCTATTTCTGAAAAACCCGTGCTCAAGCAGGCCAAGGACTATGACTATCTGAAGGCCCAGGGCGATGTTTCCGCCGCGATTAGAAGCGGTATCCCCACGGCAACGCAGCTGGCCCAGGCCAAGCTCGCGCGCGATAAATTCATCGGGTTGCAGATTCAGGCGATTGATTACCGCTACCAGCAATTCTTGCGGCATCTGTCGCGACAATTTCGGGGTAGCGGGCTCGCGCTCGATATTCTCGGCTTCGGACTGAGCGGTGCCGCCTCGGTCGCCGGCGCGGGGGCGGCGCGTGGCCTGGCCGCGAGCGCGACCGCCGTTACCGGCAGCCGCGCCGCGATCAGCCGCGACGTATTTTATGAGCGCACGCTGTCCGCCCTGATCGACGAGATGAACGCCGCGCGCGATCAGGCCAAGATCGCGCTGCTCACGGGGATGAAGCAGCCCATCAGCGACTATCCGCTGGAAATCGCGCTGATCGACCTGCGCGCTTATGAAGGTGCCCCCAGCCTCGACACCGCGCTCCAGAAGCTCAGCCGGTCGGCCTCGGACGATGCGCGCCAGGCCGCGTTCAAGGTCGCTTCCACGCGCGCCTGTGTCCCCGCGCCCGACAGCTTCGTGCTGCGCGGGCAGCTGGCCAGTCATTTGCGCGGGCTTACCGGCGCCGCCAACCTGCCCAAGTTGCAGGCGATCGCGGCGCAGGCGGGGGTGCCGGTGAAGGATGCGGCGGGTGTGGCGCTCAGCGAGGACGAGGTGCGCGACGCCTTGCTGGAGCAGATCACCAAATCCTTGTGCAGCAAGGCGGATCTTCAAGCGGCGATAACCGCCTGGGGCATCCCCGCGCCCGCCGCACCCGCCCCGCCGCCCGCCGCGCCCGTGCCCTGAACAGACGGAAGGAACAGCCATGAGCATCAAGGCGATCTCAGCGGACAAATCCTCATCGTTGGACGACTTGTCGCTGATCATCTGGGGAAATGAGATCGTCTGGGGCCAGTGCAGCAGGATCGGCAATGATGGCGAGGCGACCGTGATCCTGCTCGATCGCGAGCATGTCCCGATCGCGACCGATGATGTGTTGCACGCCCGCGTCGTTACAGGCGTCGTATCGCCGCCGGGCGCGCTCGCCTTGCTATGTTCGGGCAAGGCGTTCGTTGGCGGAGTCGTCACCGAGGTGAGCGTCTATCGCGTCTGATCCGATGGCGGGGCGGCGGCGGGCGCGCTAAGAGGACGCGATGATCGCGCGCCTGCTCCTCGCCCTGCTGCTCCTGCTCGGCCTCGCCGCTCCGGCGCGGGCGGATGATATTTCGACCGCGGGTCGAGGCGTCGTGCGCGTCGTCACCATCGCCTCCACCGATGGCGAGATTGTCGGCTTCGGCCATGGCAGCGGCTTCGCGATCGCGCCGAACCGCATCGTCACCAACGCGCATGTCGTGGAGCTCGCCGCGCGCTATCCCGACAATGTGGTGATCGGGGTGGTGCCGAGCGAGGGCGACAAGAGCTTTCGCGGGCGGCTGATCGCCTATGATCCCAAGCGCGACCTGGCGTTGATCGAATTCAGCGGCGCGGCGCTGCCGCCGCTCACGCTTTATCCCGGGCCGGTGAACGATGGTGAGACGGTGGTCGCGCTCGGCTATCCGGGCAATGTCGATCTCGCGACCGCGCAGAGCGCCGCCGATTTCATCAAGCCGCTGAGCCCGGTGCGCAGCCAGGGCGGCTATGCCGGGCGCCGGCGGCTGACGAGCGTCGAGGTGCTGCTCCACACCGCCGGCATCGCGCGCGGCAATTCGGGCGGGCCGCTGCTCGATCAATGCGGGCGGGTGATCGGGGTCAATTCGGCGATCACCCGCGCCGAGGAGGGCGATTCGACTTTCGGCTTCGCGATCGCCGACACCGAATTCGCCGCCTTCCTGCGCGAGGCGGGGCAGGCCTACGCCTCCACAGGCGCCGACTGTGTTAGCGTCGACGATCGGCTGAAGCAGGATGAGGCCGCCGCCGCCGCCCGCGCCGAACAGCTCGCCGACGCGGACGCGAAGGCGGCGAGCGCGGCCGCCGCGAAGCGCGACGCCGCGATCGAAACGATGCGCGAGCGCCAGCTGTGGCTGCGCGAGAACTTCATCGGCGCGGCGACGCTGCTGCTGGTGCTCGGCGCGAGCCTCGCTGGATGGGGCGCGCTGCGGGGGTCACAGGGGCGGCCGGCGCGGGGCTGGGTGGTCGGCGGCGGCGTGCTGGTGATCGCGGCGCTGCTCACCTTCTTTCTGCGGCCTACGGGCACGGTCACCTTGCCAAGCATCGCCGCGGCGACCCCCGCGGAGCAGCGGCTGATGGCGGGCAAGCTCCTCTGCCGCCCGGTGCCGGCGCGCAGCCGCATCAACCTGACCGTGCCGCGCGACATGCCGCTCGAGTGGCGCGGCGACGGCTGCGTCAACGGCCGCACCCAATATGTCGAGAATGGCCGCAAATGGGAGCGGCTGTTGGTACCGCAGGGCGAGCAGACCGTGTCGCTGCTCGATTATCGGCCCGAACTCGGCATCTATACCGAGAATCGCTACTATCTCGGCGCCCGCGAAATGGCGCGCGCGCGCAAGCTGCGCGAGGCGATGACGCTGAAGGCCTGCACCCGCGACCCCGCGCAATTGAACGAGCTCGCCCAGGCGCAGGACGCGATCCGGGCGATCCTGCCGGCGCGGCCCGACGAATGGGTGAGCTATGATTGCACCCCGGCGGGGTGAGGGGCTTCCCGGCTGGCAGGCGTCCGGCCATACCCACCCCAACCCCTCCCTAGGAGGGAGGGGCTTTAGGCTGGTTTTGGCGGTAGCATCGCCCCTCCCTACAAGGGAGGGGTTGGGGTGGGTGGAACCCGGGCGCGGCGGCCGCCGGGGCCGGCCATGCCGCGCGCCCGATTGCCCCCATGTCGCGCGCGTGGCACAGCCGCCCGCGATGGAGGCCGTTCCCGATATCGAACTGCAGGGGCTGTGGCGGCATTTGCCGGCGCGGGCGCGCCCCTTCGCCGCGCTCGCCCGGTTCGATCGGCCGATCGGCTGGTGGCTGCTGTTCTGGCCCGGCGCGTGGAGCGTCGCGCTCGCCGGTGCCGCCATCGCGCGCTGGGATCTGATCCTGTGGCTGCTGCTCGGCGCGGTGGCGATGCGCGGGGCGGGGTGCGTCTATAACGACATCGTCGACCGCGACCTCGACGCGCAGGTCGCGCGCACCGCCAAGCGGCCGCTCGCCTCGGGCGCGGTGTCGCTCAAGGCCGCTTGGGGCTGGCTGGTGCTGCTATGCCTGGTGGGGCTGGTGGTGCTGCTGCAGCTCCACCTCGCCGCGCAATTGGTGTCGCTCGCGAGCCTGGCGCTGGTCGCCGCCTATCCGTTCATGAAGCGCATCACCTGGTGGCCGCAGGCCTGGCTCGGCATGGTCTTCTCCTGGGCGGCCTTGGTCGGCTGGGTCGAGGCGAGCGGCGGGTTCGCCTGGCCGGGCCTCGCGCTCTATGCCGGCAGCGTGGCCTGGGTGGTCGGCTATGACACCATCTATGCCCTGCAAGACCGCGACGATGATGCCCTGATCGGCGTGCGCTCCTCGGCGCGGGCGCTGGGGGCGCGCGTGCGGCCGGGGGTAGCGGGCTTTTATCTGCTCGCGATCGCTTTGTGGGCGCTGGCGGTGTGGGGCGCGCGACCCGATCCGCTGGCGCTGCTCGCGCTGCTGCCTTTCGCGGGGCATCTCGCCTGGCAGGTGGCGACGCTCGATCCCGATGACGGCGCCGGCGCGCTCGCCCGCTTCCGGGCTAATCGCGGGGCGGGGGCGCTGATGTTCCTCGCCTGTCTGGTGGTGGGCAGCGCCTGAGGGTTCACAAGCCCGGAATCGCCCCCTAAGTCGGGCGGGATGCTAACCGTCGATCAAGCCCGCGACCGGGCCGCCGCGATTGTCGAGGCCGCGCGCCGGGCCGGGGCCGATGCCGCCGATGCCCTGGTCGCCGCCGATCAATCGCTCGATGTCTCGGTGCGGCTCGGCGCGCTCGAGGATGTCGGGCGCAGCGAAAGCGCCGAGCTGTCGCTGCGCGTGTTCTGCGGCAAGCGCGGCGCGAGCGTTTCGACCGCCGATTTCGCGCCGCAAACGCTGCAAGACCTGGTCGAACGCGCGATCGCGATGGCCCGCGCCGCGCCCGAGGATGACTGGGCGGGGCTCGCGCCCGCCGAGCGGCTGCTCCACGGGCTGCCGCCGCAGCTCGATCTCGACGACCCCATCGAGCCCGAGCCCGCCGAGCTCAAGGCCCGCGCGCTCGCCGCCGAAGATGCCGCGCGCGCCGTCGCCGGGGTCACCAACAGCGAAGGCGCCGGGGCGAGCGCGCATCGCGGCATCGTCGCGCTCGCCACCAGCCACGGCTTCGCCGGTGGCTATGCGAGCACCACCCATAGCCTTTCCGCCTCGGTGCTGGCGGGCGATCAGGGCGCGATGGAGCGCGATTACGCTTATTCCACCGCCCGCCACGCCCGCCTGGTCGAGGCGCCCGAAGCCGTGGGTCGCCAGGCGGGCGAGCGCGCGGTGGCGCGGGTCGGCGCGGGCCGGGTCGAGAGCGGCGCCCTGCCGATCGTCTTCGATCCGCGCGTCGGCGGCTCGCTGCTCGGCCATCTGCTCGGCGCGATCTCGGGCCAGGCGATCGCGCGCAAGACGAGTTTCCTGCTCGACGCGCTCGGCACGCAGATTTTCGCGACCGGGGTGACGATCCATGACGATCCGCACCGCCCCCACGGCCTGCGCTCGCGCCCGTTCGATGGCGAGGGGCTGGCGGTGGGTCCGGGCGACATCGTGCGCGACGGCGTGCTCACCACCTGGCTGCTCGACAGCGCTTCGGCCCGGCAGCTGGGGCTGGAGCCGACCGGCCATGCCGCGCGCGGCGGCGCGGGGGTGGGGATCGCGCCGAGCAATCTCTATATGGCCGCGGGCCACCTGCCGCGCGAAACGCTGATCGGCGAGATCGAGCGCGGGGTGTATGTCACCGAATTGATCGGCATGGGGGTGAACGGCGTGACCGGCGATTATTCGCGCGGCGCCGCCGGCTTCCTGATCGAGCGCGGCGAGATCACCCGGCCGGTGAGCGAGTTCACCATCGCCGGCAATCTGAAGGACATGTTCCGCGCGCTCACCCCCGCGAGCGACCTGGAGTTCCGCTTTGGCATCAACGTGCCGACGCTGCGGATCGACGGGCTGACGGTGGCGAGTGGCTGAGCTGGTCGACGCGGTAAGGGCGATCGCGGCGGAGGCGGGCGCGCTGGCGCTGCGCCGCGCGCGCGAAGGTTTCAAGCGGTGGGACAAGACGCCGGGGAACCCGGTGAGCGAGGTCGATCTGGAGCTCGACGCGCTGCTGCGCGCGCGGCTCTCGGCGCTGCTCCCCGACGCCGGCTGGCTCTCCGAGGAGACCGCCGACAATGCGGATCGCCTGGCGTGCGAGCGCGTCTGGGTGGTCGATCCGATCGACGGCACGCGCGATTTCGTGCGCGGGCGCAACGGCTGGGCGGTGTCGATCGGGCTTGCTGAGCGCGGCCGGGTGGTGCTGGGCGTGCTCGATGCGCCGGCGATCGGGCATCGCTGGTGGGCGGCGGCGGGCGCGGGCGCGTGGCGCGGCGATACCCGGCTGCGCTGCGTCACCCGTACTGAGTTCAGCGGCGCGCGCGTGCCGACCGACAGCCTGCCGCGCGAGGACAGCGATCTGGTCGCGGTGGCCAAGCCCAATTCGATCGCGCTGCGCATCGCGATGGTCGCGGGCGGCGAGGCCGATCTGGTCGCGACATTGCGCTGGGGCTATGAATGGGATGTCGCGGCCGCCGCGCTGATCGCCGCCGAGGCAGGCGCGGCGGTGAGCGACGCGTTCGGCGCGCCGCTCGCCTTCAACACCGCGCGCGCGCAGGCGTTCGGCGTGCTCGCCTCGGCGCCGGGCATCCACGCGGCGGCGGTCGAGCGGCTCGCCGATCGCGCCCGGCTGCTGGGGGTAACCCCTTGACGCGCCCCGGCCGGACCGGCGACGATGGCGCCATGGCACTCGATCTTTCCTGGGAGGATGTGCTCGAGGTCGGGCAGGGCGGGCCTGGCTGCGGGTTGCTTCACATCAACGGCCGCCAGCCCAAGGGCGCGTTCCGCTATCTGCCGCCGGCGATCGAGCATGACGGGCACGTCTATGCCTCCACCTTCGTTCCCGGCGGGTTCGAGCTGTGTGTGATCGATCCGGTCACGCTGGTTCGCCGCACGCTCTCGCCGCGGCTGCCTTATGCCCGGCTGGTGCGGGTGGAGGAGGGCGGGCCGGTCTATGTCGATGCCTTTGTCCACGGCCAGGAATGCCGGTGGGAGTTGGCGCCGCCCAAGCGCGGCGGGCTGCTCGGGCGGTTGCTCAAGCGTTAGCCGGGCGGCGAGGTCAATTCGCTGCCGGGTCCGGCCAGCAGCACGATCACCGACTCCAGCGTCGCAAGCAATTCCGCGCCGGTCGCCCCGGCGCGCGCGTGGAGCGCGGCTGCATAAATCGCGTCGCGCATGATCGCCCCCATCAGCGCGGGTGACAGGGGGGCGGCGAAGCCTTCGGCCACCGCGCGGGCGAAGCGCGCCTCGAACAGCGCCCCGCTCGCCAGCATGTCGTTGCGAAGTTCGGTCTGCACGGCGTGCTCGGTCGTCGCTTCGACGACCGCGGTGCCGACGAGCAGGCAGCCACGCCCGCGGAATTCGCCCGCCAGGAAGTTCGACACCGCGCCTGCCGCGGCCTGGCGCAGCGCGGTCGCGAGATCGGGATGTGCCAGCCGCTCCGCCATCGCGGCGCGACCTTCGGCCTCATACTGGCGCAGCACCGCCAGATAGAGTTCCAGCTTGTTGCCAAAGCCTGCATAAAGGGTGGGTTTGCTGATCGCCATGACATGGCAAAGCTCGTCGATCGACGAGGCCGAGAAGCCTTTCTCCCAGAAAAGCCTCCGCGCGGCGAGCAGCGCCGTTTCCCGATCATATTGGCGCGGCCGACCCCGCTGCCGTTTTTGTAGCGACAATTACACGACCCCTTGTGCCACGCGGATTTTATTCGTATCGGTACAAAATAGCAAGTCGGGACGGAGTCGGCGCGCTTCTAGCGCACGGAGGATAAAATATGTGCCGCAGCGACCTAGCGCCACGCGAAGCCGGTGTTGAGCTGGCCAGCCGGCTGGACTCGGTGATCCGCTTCTACGTTGACCCGCAAGAGTGCGAACGGGCGACCCATGAGCTGATTGGACCGCTCACCAATTTCATCTCCCCCACCGGTCAGCTCGAAACCTGCGAAGACGTGCAGTTGCGGATCGAATTTCTATACTGCGTCTTTGGCGAAATGCGCGACATGGGCTGTTTTCTGCCCTGAGCACGAAGTCGCCGCGCTGATCCCGGAAAATGAAGGCGGCTTGTCTCCGGAGCGGGCGCGCGAGGTAACCGCGTCGCAGCTCGACCGGCTCGATCGCCAGGCCGAAGCGCTCGACCGGATGCGCCGCTATCTGCGCGCGAAGCTCGCCTGGCTCGACGCGGGCGCCACGGGATCGCCGCCGACGCTCGACGATACCGCCACCCCGCTCACCGAATTCGGCCCGGCGCTCACCAGCACGACCTCCACCATGTCGCCGATCGGGTGATCGCCCTCGACGATCACCGATTGCAGCCAGGGTGACTTGCCGAGCTTCTGCCCGGGCTTCTTGCCATCGCGCTCGATCAGCACGGCGCAGCGCTTCCCCACGCTCGCCGCGTTGAACGCCGCCTGATCGCGGTTGAGCGCGGCCTGCAGGCGCTGGAGGCGATCGTCCATGATTTCGGGCGCGATCTGCTCGGCCATCTCGGCGGCGGGGGTGCCGGGGCGCGGTGAATATTTGAAACTGAACGCCTGCGCGTAGCCCACCGCGTCGACCAGCGCCAAGGTCTCGGCGAACTCGGCCTCGGTCTCGCCGGGGAAGCCAACGATGAAATCGCCCGACAGCGCGATATCGGGGCGCGCGGCGCGGATGCGCTCCAGCAGGCGCAGATAGCCGCCGGCCGTGTGGCTCCGGTTCATCGCCTTCAGCACCCGGTCGCTCCCCGCCTGCACCGGCAAATGGAGGAACGGCATCAGCTTTTCGACATCACGGTGCGCGGCGATCAGGCCCTCGCTCATGTCGTTGGGGTGGCTGGTCGTGTAGCGGATGCGCGCGAGGCCGGGCAGCTTGTCGAGCGCGGCGATCAGGTCGTGCAGCCCGCGCCCGTCATCTTCCCAAGCGTTCACATTCTGGCCGAGCAAGGTGATCTCGCGCGCGCCCGCGTCGATCAGCGCCTTGGCCTCGTCGATGATCGCGGCGAAGGGCCGGCTCACCTCGGCGCCGCGGGTATAGGGCACGACGCAATAGGTGCAGAATTTGTCGCAGCCTTCCTGCACCGTCAGGAACGCCGAGGGCGGCACGCGGCGGCGCTTGGGAAGCGCGCCGAATTTGCTCTCCGCCGGCATGTCGGTGTCGACCGCCGCGTTCCCTTGCGCCGCCCGCGCGACGAGTTCGGGCAGGCGGTGATAGGCCTGCGGGCCGACTACCACGTCCACCTTCGCCCGCGCCACGATCTCCGCGCCCTCGGCCTGCGCGACGCAGCCGGCGACCGCGATCAGCGGGTCTTGCCCATGTTTGCGCAGCCGGCCGATGTCCGAATAGACCTTCTCGGTCGCCTTTTCGCGGATGTGGCAGGTGTTCAGGATCACCAGATCGGCAGCATAAGCGTCGTCGGTGGCGCTGAGGCCCTGTTCGGCCATCAGTTCGGCCATGCGGTCGCCATCATAGACGTTCATCTGGCAGCCGAAGCTTTTCACATGGAAAGTGCGGGGGGTCATCCGCGCGCCTATACGCGCAATGCCGCGGCAGGAAAATGGCCGCGCCCGAGCCCGTTGCCGCGAAAAAATTTTGTCGGCTTTGTCGTTTCGGGCACGGCTGGCCCGTCTATCATGTGGAACGCCGCACGGCGCGCGCGATCCAGACGGGAGATCGACGATGAAATACATGCTCGCCATTTTCGAGGACGAAGCCAATTATCCGGGCGGAGAGGACGGCGAGGCGTGGCGCGCGGTGCTCGGCAAGCACATGGCGTTCGGCGGCGCGCTCGCCCAGGCGGGCGTCGAGTTCAGTGGCGCGGGGCTCCACCTCAGCCATAGCGCGACCACCGTGCGCACCGCGGCCGATGGCTCCCAGGCGGTGCATGACGGGCCCTATGCCGAAACCAAGGAGCTGCTGGGCGGCTTCTATGTGATCGAGGTCGCGAGCCTGGACGAGGCCATCGCCTGGGCCAAGCAGGTGCCGCACGGCGCGCATGGCGCGGTCGAGGTGCGTCCGGTGCTCGGGATGCCGGGCTGAGCCCGCTCGAACAGGCGTTCCGGCAGGCCGGCGGGCGCGTGCTATCCGCGCTCGCCGCCCGGCTGCGCGACCTGAGCCTGGCCGAGGAATACTTCGGTCACGCCTGTGTCGCCGCCGCCGCCAGCTGGGGCGCCGATCCCCCGCGCGACCCGGCCGCCTGGCTCTATGCGGTCGCGCTGCGCCGCGCCTGGGACATGGCCCGCCATGCCAAGGTGCGCGACGCGGCGCCGGCCGACGCCCCCGCGCCGGTCGCCACGCCCGAGGAGATCGCGATGGCCGCCGCCGAGCCGATACCCGATGAACGGCTGCGGCTGATCTTCACCTGCTGCCACCCGGCGATCGAGCCCCCCGCGCGGGTGGCGCTGACCTTGCGCACCGTCTGCGGCCTGCCGCCCGAAGCGATCGCGCGCGCCTATCTGCTGCCCGAGGCCACGCTCGCCCAGCGGCTGACGCGCGCGCGGCGCAAGATCAGGGATGCGGGCATCGGCTATGAGGTGCCGGGGCCAGCATATTGGCCGGATCGGCTGGCGAGCGTGCTCGCGACGCTCGAAATCACCTATGCCGAGGCGCACGGCGACGCGGCGCTCGACGGGCCGAGCGCGACGATCGGGCTGGAGATGGTCGCGCTGTCGGGCGTGCTCGCCGAGATGATTCCGGGGGAAGCCGAAGTGCTCGCGCTCGCGGCGATGCTGCGGCTGGCGGAGGCACGGCGCGGGGCGCGGGTGGACGCGGCCGGTCTCATGGTGCCGCTCGATCGGCAAGATCCCGCGCGGTGGGACCAGGCGATGATCGCGGCGGGCGAGGCATTGCTCCACCGCGCCGCACGGCTACCGGGCGCGACGGGGCCGTATCAGCTGCTCGCCGCGATCCACGCCGCGCACGCGGGGCGCCGCCCGGGCCAGCCGCCGCCCTGGGCCGCCATCGTCGCGCTGTACGACGCGCTGCTGCGGGTG
>FRDC01002991.1_pt1 | contig 66489 bp, 59 predicted proteins | sample 1106171 | NCBI WGS metagenome assembly FRDC01 (sample SAMEA3930566, study PRJEB13176) | freshwater metagenome | biome: Drinking water system; feature: drinking water; material: water | place: Singapore | collected 2014-12-20 | reverse complement strand
CCTCCTGCGTGACAGGCAGGCGTTCTAACCAACTGAACTACACCCCCATCCGGCCGGTCGCCCGGCTGGAAATTAAGGAAACACCTTATAGGCCGATCAATACGCCAAGTCAACAGGGGAAATGGCCATAGATTAGCCGCGCAAACATAACAATTTATGGACAATCTTATTTTTGTTTTTCCGGCTTACCGCGCCAGAAATCAACCACCGCCTTCGATTTATCCGTTCCAATTGCAGCCATCTTACTTAATGCAGTGTGATGAACAGCGCCAGAAGCTGATGTAGAATTCGGCTGAGAATAATTGATACAATATGTTAAAATGCCGTATTTTAAATTTTCGACCACTTGTTTGTCACGCGTTTTTTCCACCTTCTGCGTTTGTCCATTTTTATCTTTTTCCTCTTCCGTATACCTTTCTTGTTTGACTTCGAAAACATACGTAGCGGTGGTTGGAATCGCATCCGCATGCCTTAACGCCAAATTGAATATAGCATCAATTTTTTTCTGATCCGGCTGAAGCTGACCCATATATTGGAAAACTTTCTGCCAGGCACGCGGGATGCTATCGGCCTTCATCTGCGGGATGACCGCGCAAAGCGCATCCATCAAAGCCCCGGCCAGATTTGTTTTAAAAGTATCCGATAAAAGATTCAATAACGCCTGGCCTTGCGTATCTGGGTCACCGGCCGCTTGCGCTTGTTTAACTTTTGCTTCTAAATTTTTATATTTAAAAGTCTTTTTATTTTTTTCGCTCAAGCCGGATGCGTTGGATTCTATAAAAGCAAAAACAGTATTTTTAGTCGTTTGGTCAAGATCAGACACGATGCCGAATAATTCTTCGACAACCAAATTGAATATGGAAGAACGGGATGTTTTTTCAGAAGCAAGTTCGACCGCGCGATCTTCCGCGGATAAATCCAATCGAAATGTTCTCTCTTCAATAGGTTTAAGCGCATCTTTGGCTAAATTAACAAACGCCAGCGCCCTTCTGTTCTTATCAGCGGTGTCACAGATCGTGTCAAAACGTCCAATAAAGTCTGGCTGATCAGCAATTTTTTCTGGCGGAACTCCTGCGCCTTCTCGATCTGTCATAGTTACATCTCCTGTATTAGTTATTATCTTGTTACAGACATTATTCGCCTTTTAGGACAATTACAAGACAGAGTTTTTGAAATTAAATTGCTTTGTTTAAATGCTCATTTGTACATTGTTTGACGGATATTATCCGGCTTGATTTTAGGATGATTTACGCCTAAATAACAAATCCCATGTTAAAGACTGGACGCTTAGCTCAGCTGGGCCACAGGCCGAAGGCCGTTAAATCTTATTGCTCGAACGGCTGAGCGGTGATACAACTTTCGGGCGATACATAATATGGACGCTTAGCTCAGCTGGGAGAGCATCTCGTTTACACCGAGAGGGTCGGCGGTTCGATCCCGTCAGCGTCCACCACCCTTCGCTAAAGCTATGGGTGGCAGGCCACTCTTGCTAAAGCTTCCGCCTTCGCCAAGGCTATGGCGGACAGGCTGGGTGGCAGGCCAGCAAAACCCCGCACTATCCACCATCCACCATCCGCCATCCACCAATTGTCGACAAGAAAAAACCCCGGTTTTACAACCGGGGTTTCGTAATTTCGCTTGTACCTAAATGATTTAGGCAACAGCGTCCTTCAAACCCTTGCCGGATTTGAATTTTGGCTGCTTGCGGGCTTTGATTTGAATCGCGGCACCGGTGCGCGGGTTGCGGCCGGTTGTGGCGGCGCGCTTGCTGACATAGAACTTGCCGAATGGGGTCAAGTTGACTTCGTCATTGCTCTTTAGCGCTTTGGTGATCACTTCGCTGCAAACTTCCCAGAATTTTTGCACTTGGGCTTTTGGCAGACCGGATTTCTTGGCAACGGCTTCGATAAATTCACCTTTGTTCATGATAGATCCTCTATAGTAGGGTTAAGGGTTGGGACGGAAGCCAGGGAAATACAGGGTTGTATCGCACAACACGCGTATAAGCCTGGTATACTGCGGATTTAAGGGCATTATAAAATCGGCGTCAAGCCCTAAAACACCGCTTTTCTGCGATTTTTGCATTTTTCCGGTGGATAAATGAGGTTTTATCGGATAAAAATACGTTATGTAAGGAATATTGCAATCAAGGATGGCGTCGATGTCCCGTAAAAAACCTGCAACCCAGCGGTACTATTATTCTGATACTATGTTCAGTAAACAAGTCCATCGTCGCGGAACAGGTAGTCATCCCATCATCAGTTTGATCGGTGGAAAAGAAGTCGTTCATAACTTCACAACAATCGGTCAAGAACATCCGCACATAACATACAAAGATTTAAAACTGGTCGCGACGGCGTTAACAAACGGTGACATAATCCCTATTAGGCTGAGCCATGGCGAAATTACAGAATGGGCAAAGAAAAATGGCTACGACCAAAATAGAATTAATAAAATTCTAGACGCTGCGTACGAAAAAAGAAAAACAATGCCAGTCGCAATCACCAAAGCCCAATATTGCGGTCAACAATCCCGCACCGCGCATGCGGCACGCCAAGCGCGCACGGAACGCGTGGCTTGAATAGTTATTCCAAGTAAAAATTATAGTAATTTCAATTAATAATTTTACATTCTGTGTCTCGTCATTCCGGCGCAAGCCGGAATCCATGCGCCAACACACCGCAGACGCGGATGGGATGGACCCCGGCGTTCGCCGGGGTGACGAGTTATCTTAGAGCAGTCATTCCGGCCCCTGCCAATCAATGCGCGATGACGCCGCCATCATCCGACACTGCCGCGGTTTCGGGTTTTTTCGGCGGGGTCGGTTCGATCACGTCTTCCGGCCATTCGATTGCGGTCGGCAAACGCACTAAGGCCAATTTCAAAACCTCGTCGGCGGTTGAAACCGGAATGATTTTTAATGAATCTTTGACCACGTCGGGTATTTCGGCCAAATCCTTTTCGTTTTCTTCGGGGATCAGCACGGTTTTAATCCCGCCGCGCAGGGCAGCCAGCAATTTTTCTTTTAATCCGCCGATCGCCAACACCCGCCCGCGCAGCGTGATTTCGCCGGTCATGGCGATATCCTTGCGCACCGGAATGCCGGAAAGCACCGACACAATAGACGTGCACATCGCGATACCGGCCGATGGGCCGTCTTTTGGCGTAGCACCTTCGGGAACATGGATGTGAATATCGCGTTTTTCGAACATCGGCGGCTTGATACCGAATGCGGTTGCGCGCGAGCGGACATAGGACGCCGCGGCTTGCACCGATTCTTGCATGACATCGCCCAATTTCCCGGTGATTTGCATTTTGCCCTTGCCGGGAACGACCACGGCTTCGATTTGCAACAACTCGCCGCCAACCTCGGTCCAAGCAAGACCGGTGGTCAGTCCGATTTGGTCTTCCAATTCTGCTTCGCCGAATTTGAATTTTTTGACGCCAGCGAATTTGTCGATGTTTTCGGATGAAATGACAACCTTTTTGTCTTTGTCGCTATCGCCTTCGCGCATCATGATTTCCTTGACCGCCTTGCGCGCCATGTTCATCAATTCGCGTTCCAAATTGCGCACACCGGCTTCGCGGGTGTAATAGCGGATTAGATCGATCACCGCAGAATCGGCGATTTCGATTTCGCCATCCTTTAACCCGTGATCGGCAATCGCCTTTGGGATCAAATGTTGCCGCGCGATTTCCAATTTTTCTTGTTCGGTATAGCCGGGCAAGCGGATGATTTCCATCCGATCCAATAACGGTTGCGCCATGCGCAGCGTGTTGGCCGTGGTGACAAACATCACGTCGGATAGATCGTAATCGACCTCTAAATAATGGTCGTTAAAGCTGCTATTTTGTTCGGGATCCAGAACTTCAAGCAAGGCAGCCGCCGGATCGCCACGCCAATCCGAACCCATTTTATCGATTTCATCAAGCAAGAATAACGGATTCGACGCCTTGGCTTTTTTCATGCCTTGGATGATTTTACCCGGCATCGATCCGATATAGGTGCGGCGATGGCCGCGAATTTCTGCTTCATCCCGAACGCCGCCCAACGACATGCGCACGAAATGCCGCCCGGTGGCATTGGCCATGGATTTGCCCAAACTGGTTTTGCCCACGCCCGGCGGGCCAACCAAACACAAAATCGGGCCGCGGATTTTTTTGATGCGGGTTTGCACCGCCAGATGCTCGATAATGCGTTCCTTGACCTTTTCCAATCCATAATGATCGGCGTCCAACACTTTTTTCGCGTCTTTTAAATTGGATTTGATCTTGCTGGGGCGCTTCCATGGTATGGTTAGCATCCAATCCAAATAGTTTCTAACCACCGTCGCCTCGGCCGACATCGGCGACATGGTCTTGAGTTTTTTCAATTCGGCGTTGCATTTTTCGCGCGCTTCCTTGGACAGGCGCGTTTTCTTGATCTTGACTTCCAATTCCTGGATTTCGTTGGTGCCGTCCTCGCCCTCGCCCAATTCTTTTTGAATCGCTTTCAATTGCTCGTTCAAATAATACTCGCGTTGGGTTTTTTCCATCTGCTTTTTGACGCGCGTGCGGATTTTTTTGTCCATTTGCAGCACGCCGATTTCGGCTTCCATAAAGCCAAACACCTTTTCCAGCCGCTTGGCGACATCAAGCGTTTCCAGCAAATCTTGTTTTTCCGAAATTTTCAAGCCGAATTGCGTTTCGGCGTTTTTGACCGGCAAATGCGACGCGATCGAATCGGCCAATTTGCTGCTGCCGTCGATTTGGTTGATGGAAACCAAAACTTCGGGAGGGATTTTTTTGTTCAGCTTGACATAATTTTCAAACTGCCCGGCAACCGCGCGGCCCAACGCATCGACTTCGTTCGGGTCTTGGATGTCATCCTTCAAAGGTTCGATCCGCGCTTGGTAGAAATTTTCACTATCGACATATTCCAAAACGCGCGCGCGGTAAATGCCTTCGACCAAAACCTTGACGGTGTTGTCGGGCAATTTCAGCATCTGCAAAATCGTCCCGACGGTGCCGATTTTATAAATCTCGCCGGTTTTCGGATCGTCTTGATCCTTGTTGATTTGCGTGGCCAGCAAGATTTGCTTGTCGTCCTGCATCACTTCTTCAAGCGCGTTGACGGATTTCAACCGCCCGACGAACAACGGCACGATCATATGCGGGAACACCACAATGTCGCGCAGCGGAAGAACGGGGATCAACGGTGTGCGGGATTCAGACATAATTTATGCTCCTGCGGTACGGTGTATGGGGTACGGAGCAATGGAGAAAGTTTAAGACAGCAAAGAGTTTAAGCAAACTCTACTATCCAATACTTTACTTCCCTAGCTGGCCGATACCTTTGAATCTTTCTTCTTGTCCCCATATATATAGAGCGGCTGCGCCTTGTTTTCAACCACCTCGCGATTGATTACGACTTCATTCACGTCGGCCATGCCGGGAAGATTATACATGGTATCCAACAAAATGGTTTCCATAATCGTGCGCAAGCCGCGCGCCCCGGTATTGCGCTTTAGGGCTTTTTCAGAAATGGCCTTCATCGCATCGTCCTGGAAAGTCAATTTGACATCTTCCATTTCGAATAGTTTGCCATATTGCTTGGTGAGCGCGTTTTTCGGCTTGCTGAGAATTTCCACCAGCGCCTCGACACTGAGATCGTCCAAAGTCGCGATCACCGGCAAGCGGCCGATAAATTCGGGGATCAGGCCGTATTTCAATAAATCTTCCGGCTCCAACTCGCGCAGGATCGCGCCGGAACGGCGTTCGTCCGGACCGCGCACATTGGCGTTGAAACCGATGCCGCTGCCCTTGCCGCGTTGAGAAATAATTTTTTCGATTCCGGCGAACGCGCCGCCGCAAATGAACAGAATATTGGTGGTATCGACTTGCAAAAATTCTTGCTGCGGATGCTTGCGGCCACCTTGGGGCGGCACGCTGGCTGTGGTGCCTTCCATCAATTTCAATAACGCCTGCTGCACGCCTTCGCCAGACACATCGCGGGTGATCGACGGGTTGTCGGATTTGCGCGAAATCTTGTCGATCTCATCGATATAGACGATGCCTTTTTGCGTGCGTTCGACGTTGTAATCGGCGGCTTGCAGCAATCGTAAAATGATATTTTCGACATCTTCGCCGACATAGCCGGCTTCGGTCAAGGTGGTGGCATCCGCCATGGTGAACGGCACATCCAAAATCCGCGCCAAGGTTTGCGCCAATAATGTCTTGCCCGATCCGGTCGGCCCCAACAACAAGATATTGGATTTGGCGATTTCGACTTCGCCGGATTTCGATCCGACCGAAAGACGCTTGTAATGATTATGCACCGCGACCGATAATACCTTCTTGGCATGATCCTGGCCGATGACGTAATCGTCCAGAATTTTGCGGATGTCCATCGGGGTCGGAATGGCGTCGCCGGATTTGACCAGCGCGGTTTTGCTTTCTTCGCGGATAATGTCAACGCATAGCTCGACGCATTCATCGCAAATAAACACGGTCGGTCCGGCGATTAATTTGCGCACCTCGTGTTGCGATTTGCCGCAGAAAGAACAATAGAGCGTATTTTTGCCGTCGCCGGTTGTTTTGCTCATAATTTTTTACGCGAAAAGCGCTCCCTTTTTCCGATCGATAAGGATAATATAGTCCTTATCTTATGGTCGTACAGGTGTGGTTAATTATCACTTACCAGAATAGCTTTAAGGCCTGCTTTTCTACGCTAGATAGTTTCAATTAGCGGCACAAAAATTATCCATAGTCACCGATATGGCACAGATTGGCAGGAATGCCGCATTTCGCGGCGAACACAATGGATTGCGCGGCGATTTTATTGCGTTTTGGAAACGGAAATCGTGTCATGGCGTCAGTGTAGTCATATGAAAATTCAACCCAAATAACCAGTCATCCTGAGCGCAGTGTCCCTCGATACGATTTTTGCTCATCCCGAGTGCGGCAACACCGCGTATCGAGGGATGCAAAAATCTACTCGGGATGAGGGGCGACAATATAAACTTCAAGTTATTTTCCAAAACTCGTCACCGGCGGGATTTTCGCCTGCTTCCAAAGAAACAGAAATTGCCGTTTATAGGTATCGTGCAAACTCTGGCTGCGGATTACAAAACAACGCTGCGGTTTGTCCCACATAAAAAAACTGACCCGATATGACCGCGGCACAAATTTTAATCCGTTTGCGTTCAGTGATTCAGGGATTATCACGAACAAAGAACATAAAACAGCATTGACATAAAAATATCGCAAGAAAATACCGCCAAAACATTTCGTTTGCAAAATTGTTTTTTTTTGCTATCTTTTGCAGATACAAATTATTGGATAGAGGAATTGGATGCAACTATATAAAAATAATGGATATTTTGGCCGGACTGCGGCCGCCTTGGCTGCTACGATTGGATTGCAAACCGCATCAGCACAGGGACAAGAACAATCGAGTCTACCCGCCAATAACGCCGCAGTTACAATTGCATCAACGGACAAGCCAGAATTAAAAGTCGATGGATTCTTTAAACGTTGGTTTCAAGCGGACATCAATCCCGCCCGCACCGATGTCTTCGCCATCGATCCGGGTTTATTCACCAATTTTACCTATGGCGATTTTAAATTGGAAACCAGGCTTGCCTGGACACAGTCGTTTGCGCCTCATGCCGATACTGATGATGTGCTGGGCACGGTGTGGTTGAAGGGCGCAAAGCTAAATTACCATATCAGCGATGCAATCGGCCTTAATGGCGGCAAGTACGACCAAACCTTTGGGGAATCGTGGCGATCATTTAATGCCGTGCCAAACATTTATGGACTGGAAACCGGCTTGTTCAATTTGAGCGTCGATGAAACAATCGGATTCGGGGGCACCGTGGCCACCGCGAGTGGCCAATTTGAAGGCCGGATGTTTTGGGCCGATATACTATTAAATCAACGCTACTCCGCCAAAAACGGGTTAAGCCCGCGCATCAGCCGAGATAACGGCGGATTGGCAAATAACGATGCACCATCATTCTATGTGGGGTATCGCGGCCATGAACAAATGTTGACCGAGGCGACAAAATTGAATTTCGGCGGCGATCTCATGTATCGCCAACCGGGACAAAATAATGATTCTGGTGAATTGCGGCTCGCCGCCCATGTCCGCACCGACACCGCAGTAAGTAATGTGGATTCGATCCGTGTGTTTAGTGAAATCGACTTTTTGAATAACCATAATGGCATAACCGGGGCACAACAATGTTACAGCACCTCGTCCATCGAATTAAGCCATAAATTTAGCGCGCAATGGAGCGGCACAGTCGGAGCAACCGCCGGATTTCAATTCGGCGACACTCAAGATGGCTCGCATTTATCCGCCGAAGCGCAGCTGATTTATACCACCGGAAGAAACACACTCACCGTCGGTGTCGGCATTAAAAATGAAAGCTATCGGCGAATCGACTCAACAACATTTGGATTAATTTTTTCTTTTATACGCAGTTTTTAGTTTATTTGATTGGACAAAAAACCCCGCCATGACGGCGGGGATTTTTGATATTGCCGGCATAGTTTGAATGTAACTTGTCATTCCCGCGAAGGCGGGAATCCAGTATCGCGCGTGAGCCGCGAGAAAGACTTTATCGCCCGCAGACGCGGGCGGGCTAGATTCCCGCCTTCGCGGGAATGACAATATAAACTAGGAATGGATAACAATAAAGAGCCGGATTACGCCGCCTTTTTCTCATCCTCTTTGGATTCCTTGCCGCCAGGGCGGGATTCGACCACGCTGTCGATCAGGCCGAAATCCTTGGCTTCCTGCGGAGTCATGAATTTATCGCGTTCCATCGAGGATGAAATCACATCCAGTTTCTGGCCGGTGTGCTTGACATAAATTTGGTTTAAGCGTTCGCGCAGCGACAAAATTTCGCGCGCTTGGATTTCGATGTCGGTCGCCTGGCCTTGCGCGCCGCCGGATGGTTGATGAATCATCACCCGCGCATTGGGCAACGCGAAACGCTTGCCCTTTTGCCCCGCGGTGAGCAACAATGATCCCATCGACGCTGCCTGGCCGATGCAGGCGGTCGAGACATGGCATTTGATGTATTGCATCGTGTCATACATCGCAAGCCCGGAGGTGACGACGCCGCCCGGCGAATTGATGTACATGTAGATATCCTTGGTCGGGTTTTCCGATTCCAAAAACAGCAATTGCGCGCAAACCAAGGACGACATGCCGTCATTGACCGGGCCGATTAAAAAGATGATCCGCTCCTTTAGCAGGCGGGAATAGATGTCGAATGAACGTTCGCCGCGCGCGGTTTGTTCGATCACCATCGGCACCAGCACGCTTTGAAATACGTCGATTGGGTCTCTGTCATTGATCATGGCGGTCTCCTTATTCTTTTTTGGCCTTTGCTTTCTTAGGTTTAGCAGATTTTTCACCCGCCGCAGCGTCGGAATCGTCCGTTGCGAACAATTCTTCGCGGCTGACTGTTTTTACGGTGACATTAACCGCGTCCAGAATGAAATCAATGACCTTATCCTCAAGCAGCGGGCCGCGCAAAGACATCAAAGCCTGCGGCGTGTTGCGGTAAAAATCGATGACTTTTTGCTCTTGGCCGGGATAGCGTTGCGCCTCGGTTACAATCGCGCGGCGCAATTCATCGTCGGAGATGTCGATTTTGTTATGGCCGCCGACTTCGGCAAGCAGCAAGCCCAATTTGACCCGACGTTCGGCGATGTTCCGCAATTCGGATTTCATATCGTCGTCGGATTTGCCTTTGTCTTCGTCTGCGATCTGGCCTTTTTTCTTGGCGTCTTCGAATTGTTTCCAAATCCCGGCGAATTCGTCATTGACCATGCCTTGCGGTAATTCGAAATCGAATTTTTCAAACAACACGTCGAACAAGGATTTTTTATTCCTCTCCCGCGCGACGTTTTCATATTCGCGGCCGATTTGGGTTTTCGCCGCGGCTTTAAGATCGTCAAGCCCGGCAAAGCCCAAACGCTTGGCAAGCTCGTCGTCGATTTTCGCCTCGCCCTCTTGGGCTATGGTGTGAACGGTGATGGTGAACTGCGCCAATTTTCCGGCCAATTCCGGCGCATGATATTGATCCGGGAATTTGACGTCGATATCGCGCACCTCGCCCACCGACAATCCCACCACGCCGGCTTCAAAATCCGGCAAGAAACTGCCCGAGCCAAGCACCAGCACATGCCCCTTGGCCTCACCGCCAGGGAATGGCACGCCGTCCACCTTGCCCAAAAAATCCAGCGTGACGTGATCGCCGGTTTTCGCCGGGCGCTTTTCGGTTACTTCGACGGTGCCGCGATGGCGTTCGGATAAAGTCTGCAACGCCTGATCGACATCGGCATCGGTGACCGCAGCCACCAATTTTTCAAATTTGATTTTCGACCAATCGCCCAATTTAATTTCCGGCATGATTTCGACGTCGAAAACATAAACCAAATCCTTGTCATCGCCATATTCTTTGATTTCAACCTTTGGCTGCGATGCGGGACGCAAGCCTTTGTCCGATAACGCCTTGGTATAGGATTCACGCACGGTAATGTCGATCACCTCGCCCATCACCGATCCGCCGTAACGTTGTTTCAACATGGTCATCGGCGCCTTGCCGGGGCGGAATCCCGGTACATTCACCTTTTCGCCGATTTCGACCAATTTCTTGTCGATATTGTCGCTGATGATTTTATAGGGAATCTTGACTTCGAAAGAATGCTTTAACCCGTCTTTTTGTTTTTCTACAACTTGCATGATTATTTCCTAAGTGAATTTTTTTGAATCTACTGCTTGATACTTATTGTTTTCGCAAATTAAATTGCCACATCATGTCATCCCGTGCAAGCGAAGCGCGACACGGGATCCATACTGCCTAACTATGGATCCCGGCTTACGCCGGGATGACAATCTTTGGGCATAATATTATCTGTATACAACAAATGCCTTGCAGAGCCGTAGCTCCGTTAGGAGCGAAGGCTGGTGCGGGTAGAGGGGGTCGAACCCACACATCTTTCGATACTGGAACCTAAATCCAGCGCGTCTGCCAGTTCCGCCATACCCGCGATAGCATTGACATAGCCCATGCCACAGCAAGGGTCAACATAATCCGAAAACCGCTTAATTCTTGGAATGGGGCATCACGACCACCGCGGCGTCCGACCCCTTGGGCAATAGGATCATCACCTCGTTTGAGCCGGCATAGCCCAAAGACACCCGCGCCTGTTCATCCAACATGTCGGAATCCACATGGTTCGGGTGCAGCAATTGTACATGTTTTTCCATATTCGTGCGGGTCTGGCGCAATTCGGTCAATTGGTCGTTGGCATGGGTCAATTGGGATTGCAACCGCCACATGGCCAGAATTCCACGCTCCCCCTGCACCAAATGATAGGTGAAATAGCCGATGATCAGCACCCACAAAACCTTGGTGAAAATCGACCCGTCGGACGGATTTTTGGCGGTGGCAGACAAAATACGCATCCCTTGATTCTGATCGGCGAAACACCCCCAGTCAACAGAATTAACCATTCTGAAAATCGTAAATTTTAAGCCCTCAGAATTCTGCTACACACTGCTATGAAATTCCTTTGACAATTTGCCCCGGTCCGAATAAAATATCTTTTTAGAACACAAACGACAGGCGTGTGATCATGCGGTCAAACAGGCTTTTATCTTCGCTTTTGCTGGGTGGCGTCATTGCCGCGCAACCCGGATGCAAAACCGCGCCGGATCAACCGCCGTCAGATGTGGCTCGCGTTTTCGACCAAGCCCCAATTCCGAAAACATCGGTTAGCGATGAGAACCGGCAGATTCTGGATTTTAAAGACTATTCGGAGATTCTAGAAAAACTCGACAATAAAAATTTGCTGAACGTGGTTATTTGGGGGTTAGATCAAACCTGTCAAGGCAAGCAACTTCCGCCAAATTTTATTGTGGCGCTTATAATCATAATTTCTGACCGAACACAATCTTATCCCGAATTCGTCACGAAAGAAATAAACTACAGATTCAGAAAAAGAGAAAAAGCCTATGAAGATGAAAGAAATATTCTAAAAATTGCCACAGACCAGATAAAATCCGATCAACCTCAAAAAGATTCTGCGACGATCGACAGCAGGACGCAGAACAACGTGCTCAATACCACACTATGCGATGCAGCCGCTTTAATCGGCATGGAAAATATGATCGAGATGATGTTATGGGGAACTGGCGAAAGCGCCCGCAAGTTCGTAAAAATGGACTGGGAAGCGGCCTCGGCTTATTATACAAGCCACCCCACCGAAGATTTAATTACCGAACTTTTTGGCGATCGCCTGCCGGCGGGGTTATCCCGGGCGCAGGCGACCTTGATTCTCGATAGCTTAATCCGGGAATTGGCCGCCAATGAATTTTTTAATGCTGATGAACCAAGCGATAAACACCTTGAGCCTTATGAACTCGCCCGCAAGCGGCAAATGCAAAGCCTGGCAACCGCCGCAACAGAAATTCCTCAAGTCGATTTTCCGACGCATAAACAAGTAGCTTCTCCTTCGGCAGGAGCGTTTTATCAGCTCTTGCAACAGCCCAGGCTGAAATAACATATTTGCAGCTCACCCTTGTATATTGCGCGCCTTAAAAAATACTAATGTATTTGTTGAATACAACACAAAACTATGTTATCCTTAGCTATATCGTAATTTTATTGCGAGAGCTTTATGCGTTCTGCACCATTTTGGAAAATTCTTGCCGCGGCGGCTTTGACCGGTGCTGCAGGCGGATGCAACACAACACCCAAACAACCGATTGGAAAAATTTCTGAATTGTTTGGCACGCCTATCGTAACACAAACGAATAATCCGGGTGACGATCAAAGAAATCGCGAATTGTTAACTGTCGCGGAATACCAAAAGCATTTTGCGGCATTGGACAACAATAACATTGCGAATGTGGCGTTGTGGGCGTTGAACGAAACGCAAAATGACAGGTTTTTGCCGCCCAATGTGATTATTGCGCTTTATAACACCGTTGAAAATCGTCGCGAATCACAATTTGTTTTACTCAAAGACGTAATAAATAAATTTCCTCGGCGAGAGAGAATTGATGAAGAAGTTCGCGCCATGCGCATTTTGGGCAATCAAGAATTTGTAAAACGCCAAATTTTATCTGGTGAAAAAATTCCGCTTGAGACCGAAATGCAGAATCGGTTGCTTAACACCATTCTTTGCCGTGCTGCGGCTAATATAATTATAGAAAATTTATTGGCGTTCCTGCCATATAGCGACAGAATTAAATCCGGATTATTTACCGATTATGATGTCGCGGGGGCAACCTATATCAGCGGGTCAACGAATGCCATGTGCCAACAAATATTTGGCGATACAGGCCCGTTAAAAATTCCCCGACCGGTGATGGTCGCGGTGATGGATGCGACGATGCGTGAATGGGCATTATCGCAAATGGATACCAGAGATTTTAGCCTGTATTTAATGTTTGGCGATTTGGCGGAAAGCGGCAAAAAAATTTGGGATTTGGATTTTGAGAATGCCGCAACAGGTTCTGTATTATTGAAATTTGAGTTTAAATCTTTTACAGATGTGCCGCATGACATCTACGTGGTGAAAAAATCAAACGATGCGGTTGAATTTACATTATTTGATCCAAGCGCAAACGCGGCTGATTTAAAAACAAAGCCTGCGACAGATGACAGATTCACGCTTCTTTACAAGGAAGCAGTCGCCATGCAATCAACGGGCATACAATCCAAAGCCATCGTCAATCTTGCTATGCAAAGACAGAAAACAAGCTTGCCCGCGGCTTTGTCCCAAATTGGTCGGATCGATATTCCGCGTTACCGGATCGTAGAACCAGAAGCAATTATGGTTGCCGATCCGCGCACTGCTGAAAGAAGCCGCTAGGATTTACGCAACCCTTAATACACTGCGTCCGGCGTATTGCGCGTTGATGCCCAATTCTTGTTCGATCCGCAGCAATTGATTGTATTTTGCCGTGCGGTCGCTGCGCGATAACGATCCGGTTTTGATCTGCCCGCAATTGGTCGCCACAGCCAAATCGGCGATGGTGGTGTCTTCGGTCTCGCCGGAACGGTGCGAAAACACCACGCCATATCCCGCCGACTTGGCCATTTCCACCGACGCGATGGTTTCGGTCAATGTGCCGATTTGATTGACCTTGACCAAAATGGCGTTGGCGCAATTTTTATCGATGCCATCGCGCAGTCGCGCGGAATTTGTAACAAACAAATCGTCACCGACCAATTGCACCCGCTTGCCCAAACTTGCGGTCAAATGATTCCATCCCTTCCAATCGTCTTCGGCAAGGCCATCTTCGATCGACACGATCGGATAATCCGCGATCAGGCTTTGATAGAACAATACCAGCGCGTCGGCGTCCATGACCTTGCCTTCGCCTTCCATATGATATTTTCCGTCTTTGAAAAATTCGGTTGCGGCGACGTCAAGCGCTATCATAACGTCATTGCCCGCCATATACCCGGCGTTTTCGATCGCCTTCATGACGAACTCCAACGCCTCTTTGGTGGATTTTAGATTGGGGGCAAATCCGCCCTCGTCGCCGACATTGGTCGAATGCCCGGCGCGTTTCAATTCGGATTTAAGCGCGTGAAAAATCTCGGCACCGGTCTGCAATGCCTTGGCGAAAGAATCGGCGCCGACCGGAACGACCATGAATTCCTGCACATCGATGGCGTTGTCGCCATGCGCGCCGCCATTGATGATATTCATCATCGGCACCGGCAAGGTGCGCGCAAAACGCCCGCCGACATAGTGGTACAACGGCAATTGCAAATCCGCCGCCGCAGCCTTGGCGCAAGCCAGGCTTACGCCCAACATCGCATTGGCGCCAAGGCGCGATTTATTTTCCGTGCCATCCAATTCGATCAAATTGGTGTCGATCAGAATTTGTTCGTCAGCCGGAAGGCCGATCAACGCATCGGCGATTTCGCCGTTCACCGCCTCGACCGCCTTAAGCACGCCTTTGCCGCCATAGCGGTTGATGTCCTTGTCGCGCAACTCCCACGCTTCATGCGCGCCGGTCGACGCGCCGGACGGCACCGCGGCGCGTCCCATGGCGCCGGTTTCTAATATCACGTCGACTTCGATGGTGGGGTTGCCGCGGCTGTCTAAAATTTCGCGGGCGGCGATATCGGCGATTATGGTCATAGGCTTGCTCCGAACAAAAATGTTAAATTTGCAATTTGCAAAGACTATAGCGATTTTTTGCAGCGCGACAAGAAAAGTTTTACATTCCTTATTTTATCCCGCGCAGCGCAAACACTCCTGGATGCTTTGCAATTTGCAAAACCGGAAATTATTTTCGGTTCAAAAATCATAAAGATTGATTCAAATTTTATGCAATTAATCTATTGATAAACAATTCGGCGTATTTTGGAACTATAAGGAAAAAACATTGCAAACGAGGGGATTGAATTGCCACACAGTATCCGCATAAAAATATTCAACGCGCTCGCGGATATTCCGATAAAAAAACGGCTGTTTATCGGCGCAGGATGTTTTTTAATTCCATTCTGCCTGTTGTTACTGCATGAATTCGAGAACGGCTTATCCTACGCCAACCACATGGAGGTGGTCGGCAGCATTGCCGCAATATCGACTTGCCTTATGGTGTTTTGGCTAATTTCTGAAAGCATTGTGAAGCCGATCCAGGATCTGCAAAAATCGCTGGACAATCTGCAAATGGACAGCAGCGGCATTAACATCCCTGTATTAAAGCACAAAGACGAAATAGGCACTGTCGCGCGCGCATTCAACAACAATTTGAAAAAATTGGATCTGTCTCAACAATTATTGAAACGCAGCTACCAAGATTTACAACACGCCATGAAAATTGCCGAGAAAGCCAACCAGCTTAAAAGCGATTTTCTGGCCAATATGAGCCATGAAATCAGAACCCCTATGAACGCGGTGTTGGGGATGTCGAATTTGTTGGCCGATACGCAATTGACCAATGAACAAAGGCAATGGACCGAGATGATTCGCAATAGCGGGGAAAATTTATTAACTATTATCAATGATATTTTGGATTTCTCAAAGATAGAAGCTGCACAGTTGAAATTGGACCACATTGAATTTGACGTATATCACGCGCTGGAAGAAGTTACCGATATTTTACGCCTGAAAGCCTATGAAAAAAATTTGGATTTGCTGGTGCATATCGGACCCGATGTGCCAAAAAATGTCCGGGGCGATCCAGGACGATTGCGGCAAATTTTAATTAATTTAATCAACAACGCGATTAAGTTTACCGAAACCGGCCATATCATCATCCGCCTTCGCGTAGATCCAACATCCAATCCAGCGGGCAAAGTCCGGCTTTATTTCGAAATCGAAGATACCGGAATCGGTATTTCGCGCGACAAGTTGAAATACATATTCTTTAAATTCACCCAGGCGGAGGAATCCACAACGCGTAAATATGGCGGCACCGGACTTGGTCTCGCAATTTCGGAAAAATTGTGCGAATTAATGGACGGCAAAATCGAAGTCGAGAGCGAAATCGGATTTGGATCAATTTTTTCGTTCAACATTCTTTTAGACACTCCCGATCGCGAACCGAAAGACGATCATTTGCCAAAATACGACCTGACAAAAAAGCGCATAGCCATTATTGACAACAACAGCAATTCACAATGGATTATCGGCCAATATCTGCAACGCTGGGGCGTTCAGGCGACCGCCTTTGGCCAAGCGCAAGAAGCGTTGAATGCCGTCGTGCAAGCGGCAGCCGAAGGCAAGCCCTATGACGCGGTGTTGCTGGATAGCCGCCTCGCCATTTTGGGCGGCATCGATTTGATCGATCATGTCCGCGGCCTTTCCGGCCTTGCCGATACAGCCTTTGTCATGATGGCATCCTTGGAAAATTTGTCGCATGTCAAATATTTGCGCGGCAAGGGATTTGATGGGTATTTGTTAAAACCGATTTATCCGAATTTGCTCGATGCAACCTTGCGGTTGATATTCGACGCGCGCGAGAAATCCAAGAAAATCGGCCTCATTACCCGCTCGTTGTTAATCAAGGCCACCGATACAGGCAGCACCGAAGAAGAATTCAAGCAGTACAACAACGCAAAAATATTGGTGGTCGAAGATATGAAGGTCAATCAGATTTTAATGAAAAACGTATTGCGCAAACATTCGTGTCATGTCGATATCGCCGAAAATGGCCTCGAGGCGATAAAATTTTTAAAACAATCGACATATGATTTGGTGTTCATGGACTGCCACATGCCGGAAATGGACGGTTTTGAAGCCACAAGCCAAATTCGCCAATTAGAGCAACAATCCGGCGACCATATCAGAATCATAGCACTGACGGCGGACGCCATGGTCGGTGACCGAGAGAAGTGCCTTAAAATCGGCATGGATGACTATTTGAATAAGCCGGTTCGCTCGGCGCAAATCGCGAGTATGTTGGATAAATGGGTCGCAGGCAATCAAGCGGCCAACGCATCGGAGGAGTAAGCCATGTTGATCGATATTGTCGAAGAAAATTCCGAATTGCAGTTGTTATCCATGATTGAACGGAAAAATCGGCAAGGCGCGCTTTCAAGTTTGACGCATTTCCAGTTTTCGGATTTTCAATCCCAACCTAATCATGACCAATTCGTTTTGACCATCAAAGAATGTCTTATTGGGCTTAAAGCGGCGGTGTACTTTTGCGCCGACGGGGATGTATTCGTCGCCTGGCGTGGCGCCGCAAGAAACATATTAAGTCAGATGGTAGAACAAGTACAAAAGGTCTTTTCCGCGGAAATGACCTATCCAACCGAACGATTCCCCTATCGTTATTACGACATCGCGGCGCATGGCGAAGAATTGCGGATTATATGCAAACGTAAAATACAACCTATCGCGCAAACGCCAATCGCCAAAAACGCCATGGAAATCGCATCCTCATCCGCCATGCCGCAAGACGTCCGGCAGTTGGCATCAGCCAGCGCCAAAGAAGAATGGCGGCGAATCGAACCCATGCTTAAATTTGGCCGCGATCAAATCGCGGTTTTGGCAAGCGCCATGGAATCCAGACGCGGCCGCAAAACGCCGCATATTTTGGTTGTCGAGGATCAAACCTTTTCCCGGCTCTTGCTGCACAGCTCGTTGCGCGAAAGTTACAACGTCGATTCAACTGAAAATGCCAAAGATGCGATCGCGCTTTACGCCGAACGCGCACCCGACATTGTGTTTTTAGACATAGAACTTCCCGATGGCAGCGGTCATCAGTTAGCAGAGCTGTTCCAACGAATGGATCCCCAAGGATTCGTAGTAATGGTAACCGCGCATAATGCACGCCACGATGTCATGACGGCCAAAGAAAATGGCGCGCGTGCTTTTGTGCTAAAACCTTATAATAAACAAAAGATTTTTGATTGTATTGCTTCGTTCCAAAAAATGCGAAAAAAATTAAATTAAAGAACATTAACCTGCTGAGGAGTATATCATGAATTATCCTGTCGATTTGACCAATATGCGCGAGATGACCGGCGGAGACGCCGCGCTGGAGAACATGTTGTTCGGCGAATTCTTTAAATCCGCAGAATCTTGCATTGGAGGGATGGCGGACACCCATCAAACCCTTCACCATGAAACGTTCCGTAAAAACGCGCATGCGTTTAAAGGCATCGCGCTCAATATCGGCGCGAATCAGCTGTCTGCACTATGCAAAGAAGCGCAAGACGGCTGCGCGCTGCCCGCATCCGACAAATCCGTATTATTGCAATGCATTCGTGAAGAATACGTGCGCGTCAAGAATTATTTGGAAAATATTATGGAATAAAAACCTATGCCGCCGGCCGCATTTTTTTCGCTAGGCGATCAAACTCCATCAGTGTTGCCAACAACTCCGGCATGTCGCGCAAATGCACCATATTCGGCCCATCCGACGGCGCATTGTCGGGGTCTTGATGCGTTTCGATGAACACGCCGGCAACGCCCACCGCGATTGCCGCACGCGCCAAAACCGGCACGAATTCGCGTTGCCCGCCGGATTTATCACCCTGTCCACCCGGTTGTTGGACACTATGCGTCGCATCGAAAATCACCGGATAGCCGGTTTGCGCCATGATCGGCAGAGAGCGCATATCGGATACAAGCGTATTATATCCAAACGACGCGCCGCGTTCGCACAGCATGATGTTATCGTTGCCGGTTGCGGCGATTTTGGCGGCTACGTTTTTCATGTCCCACGGCGCAAGAAATTGTCCCTTTTTCACATGAATGGCTTTGCCGGTTTTTCCGGCTGCCAACAACAAATCGGTTTGTCGGCATAAAAACGCCGGGATTTGCAAAACATCGACCGCCTTTGCCGCAATCGCGCATTGATCGGGTTCGTGAATATCGGTCAATACCGGCACGCCGAATTTTTCGCGAACATCGTTTAATATTTGCAAACCTTCATCCATGCCGATACCGCGTTCGGATTTGACCGAAGTGCGGTTGGCCTTGTCGTAAGAGGATTTGTAAATCAACTTGATGCCAAGCTTGCAGCAAATATCCACCATCGCCGAGGCCATCTCAAACGCATGCTGGCGCGATTCGATCTGGCACGGCCCAGCGATCAAAGTCAACGGCAAGTCGTTGCCGATTTTATAGTTTTTTAAGCTAACGTGTTTCATGAGGCGGTTATAGCAGCTTTATTCGGTTTGCGAAAGGCTGTAAGGTCTCTGCCGCGGCAAGGCGAAACGCACATCAAGGCCGTATTTCGCCATGGTTTTTTCGACAAAGCCGCTGTTAATTAATTCATAAACCGCCGTATCGACCATGTTTTGCAGCCGCAAATCGTTATTCGGCATCAGGGCGGGCGAGACCGGAAACACGCGCAGCGGTTTATTGGCCAAAAGATTTTTCAATTTGCCTGGATTATGTTTCAAATATTCCTGCATGGTATAATTTTCGGCCAGTACCGCATCGGCCTTTTGCGCCGTCACATTTTCATAAAGTGTCGCAAAATCGGTCAAATTCGGCAGGCTTAGAATCTGCGCCTTTGGAAAGTCGGCGGCGGCGATTGTGCCGGTCAGCGAGCCATCGGTTGATACGAATTTATATTGCGGATCGTTCAATAAATTTACGTTCGCATCAAAACGGCTGTCGCCGCTGCGCACCCAAACTCCCAACGCCGCGTAATAAATTGGCGGCGCATAGGCGACGAGCTTGCCCTCGTTCGCGGCCTGCCAGCCGCCACTGCACACCATGTCGTAACGCCCGACTTTCAAGCCCTCGATAAAATTTCCCCAGCCGACTTCTTCGGCCCATTCGACCTTGAGACCCAGCCGTTTGCCCATCTCGTTGATGATATCGTAATGCGCACCAGCCAATTGGCCGGTATTGGGATCTTTGGTGACATAGGTTTGATACAACACATAGCCGCATTTGATCGAACCGGTGCGCATGATGCGGTCGTAGGTGTTTTCTTTACTGTCATTCCGAGCGAGGCCGGAGGCCAACGAGGAATCGCCGGATATTATATTTGGCGATCCCTCCGCCCTGTCGGGCGTTCGGGATGACATAAAGTGACCGAGCGCAAAAACAATCACCGCAATCGCGATGATGTGGAGATAAAAAGAGAGTGTGGTTTTCGGAATGACACATCTCCTTGCTCGTCATCCCGGCGAAAGCCGGGATCTATACGATAGTGGATTATGGATTCCGGCTTGCGCCGGAATGACGGTATAACTTAAACCAACCGGCTTTGTTCGACGGCGGCTTCGATGAAGGAGGTGAACAACGGATGCGGTTCAAACGGTTTCGATTTCAATTCGGGGTGGAATTGCACGCCGATGAACCACGGGTGATCGCGCAATTCGACAATTTCAGGCAACAGGCCGTCGGGCGAAAGGCCGGAAAACCACAAACCGCCCTGCTCTAGCTTGTCTTTGTAGTCGATATTTACTTCATACCGATGGCGATGGCGTTCGGAAATTAAATCCTGGCCATAGATGCCTCGCACTTTGGATTTAGGCGCAAGCGCCGCGTCATACGCGCCAAGCCGCATGGTGCCGCCCATATTGTCGCCCATCCTGCGGCGTTCTATCGCATTGCCACGCTGCCATTCGGTCATCAAGCAGATCACCGGATCGTCGCATGGGCCGAATTCGGTGGAACTGGCCTTGCCCATGCCCAACACATGGCGCGCATGTTCGACCACCGCCATTTGCATGCCGAAACAAATGCCGAAATAGGGAACTTTTTGCGTGCGCGCGAAATTGGCGGCGCGGATTTTTCCTTCGACCCCGCGAATGCCGAATCCGCCCGGCACCAACACGCCATGCGCGCCGCGCAAAGCGTTCGCGACCTCAATATCGGTTTGCGTCTCTAGTTTCTCGGAATCGACCCAATCCAAATTGACCTTGACCCGGTTGGCGATGCCGCCATGCGACAACGCCTCGATCAAGGATTTATAGGAATCTTTTAACGTCACATATTTCCCGACGATGGAAATATTCACCTGACCATCTGGATGATCTATGCGGTCTAAGATATTAGTCCAGCGTGATAAATCGATTTTATTCACAGGCAAATTAAAATGCGCCAGAACTTGTTTATCCAACCCTTCTTCGTGATAACGGATCGGCACGCGGTAGATATTGTCGACATCGGGGGCGTTGATGACGTTTTGTTCCTTGATATTGCAGAACAGCGCGATTTTTTTGCGCGCCTCGGGCGAAAGCGGTTGTTCGGTGCGGCACAACAACATGTGCGGTTGAATCCCGTTAGAGAGCAATTCCTTGACCGAATGCTGCGTGGGTTTGGTTTTCGCCTCGCCCGCGACATGAATCACCGGCACCAGCGTCACATGGATGAACAGCGCGCGCTCGCTGCCCATTTCATTGCCCAATTGCCGGATCGCCTCGAGAAAAGGCAAGGATTCGATATCGCCCACCGTGCCGCCGACTTCGCACAATACGAAATCGGCATCGCCAGTGTCAAAACGCACGAATTCCTTGATCGCATCGGTGACATGCGGGATGACTTGAACGGTTGCGCCCAAATAATCGCCGCGGCGTTCGCGCGCCAGCACCTCGGAATAAATCCGGCCGGTGGTGACATTGTCGCTTTTGCGCGCGGACACGCCGGTGAAACGTTCGTAATGCCCCAGGTCTAAATCGGTTTCCGCCCCGTCATCGGTGACATAAACCTCGCCATGTTGTTGCGGACTCATGGTGCCGGGATCGACGTTCAAATAGGGATCGAGTTTGCGCAGGCGAACTTTATATCCCCGCGCTTGCAACAAAGCGCCCAACGATGCCGACGCCAATCCCTTGCCCAAGGAAGAAACCACACCGCCGGTGATGAAGATATAGCGAGTCATTGGCGGTGACCTGTGACGGTGAGCAGTGAGCGGTGAAAGGCGTTATAGCAAAAACTTGTAAACATCTTCATAGCTCCAATTGCAAAATCACTTCCTCTAACGCCTTACTCAACACTGGTCACTGTCACCGCTCACCGTCAACTGTTACTTCGGTAACGGCGCGGATGGTTCAACCGGGCTTGGTGCTGCGGGTGATTCTTTTGGTGCCGATTGAATTTGATCGACGATCGACGACCGGCCGGAATGGCTTGTCGCAAGATAGGCCAAAATCAACGAAGTGACCATAAAACCTAACGCCAAAATCGATGTCACGCGGGTTAAAAAATTCGCCGATCCGCGCGCGTTCATCAACCCGCCCATAGCGCCGCCGCCGCCGATGCCAAGCGCGCCACCCTCGCTTCGTTGCAACAAAATAACCCCGATCAAGAATACGGTAATCAATAAGTGAATAACCAAAATTACGGTTGTCATGACACACCCCTGCCTTTCAATGAAATTTAAGCCGTTGTTTTAGCGTAGATATCGCATTTAATCCAGGGGAAAATTTATATCATATTGTCATCCCGGGCTGCGCAAATATTATACGTCACCCCGGCGCAAGCCGGGGTCTATAGTGATTCCAATAATTAATGCCCGGTATTGTCATTCCGAGCGAGGCGCGTCTGCGCCGAAAGAGGAATCGCCAAACATAAAAACCCTTGAACTGCCGATGTTTATAACTGGGCGATCCCTCCGCCCTATCGGGCGTTCGGGATGACAGGCTGATTGGTTGATAGGCTGTCTGTTAGAATACTAACCCAACCATCAAAAAATCCGGCTGAACTGTTCGAATGTCAGGCTGAGAGTATCGCGAAAGCAAATAATTGAATAATTAAATGACTAATCCCGCTTCGCTCCTACGGAGCTACGCAGGACAAGCGCGCTTTGCTTAACGCTCGCGCGCTAAGCTCCGCACAGAACGGACGGCACCACCCGCCCAGAACTTAGTGGCGTAGAACTGCTTGCCGTCGCCGAAACGCTGGAAGCCCGCATCGTATCGAAGGCACTCAGACGAAGACCAGTACCAGCGGGAAGCAAAACCGCCGATTTTATCTTTATTCTTAAAAAGTACGTCTGACTCTTCCAGAGTTGGCATCCGCCAACCGCCGTCATCCTTGGATGCGTCTTTCAAAAGCTCGGCAGTTGCTTGTTTGCTGCCTTTATGACCATAGGCAACCATTGTTTGGCTAAATTTTATAGCTTCATTCCAGGACATTTCGCCGGAATCTTGCGGCATGGCAAACATATGCGTGCCGGTTGCCGGGGAAATGCCGGCATATTTGCTGCCATCCGGTGCGTTGTCGCCAATTTGGCGGCCTTTTTTATCCGCCCATTTTTTCAATTCGGCATCGGGAATTATTTTGACAATCTCGACGGTTGCTTGCCCTTTTGATTTGCACGACCTATCGCAAATAACGCTGGTTTTCTTGCCATCCGGATCGGTGAATGTCACCTGCACCGGAATTGACGTCTGCACCCTTGCGATGCCGGTTGCGGTAAAGCTTAAAACACACCCAAGAACCGCGGATCCAAGTCCGGGGTTGCGTGATCCTGCTTTTTTACTGCGTGCTATTTTACGTAAATTGCTTGCCATGATACTCGCCCAAATAGGTTATTATCTTTTCCATACACAATATGTTTTATTAGGGATATTATGTCAAGCAGTGTTTTAGAGGGAATGTTGTTATTGAAAAGCCATCATCCCGGCGCAAGCCGGGATCCACCCGCGCGGTAAATGGCGGTGAATTCATCCGTCTTTAAACTTGCGCCGCCGACGAGGACGCCGTCCACACCATCCGCCGACAAAATTTCGGCGGCGTTCGACGATTTGACCGATCCGCCGTATAGGATCGAAATCGACTCGCCCGGTGCGCCCAAGATGGATTTCAATTCCTGCCTGATATGGCTGTGCGCTGATTCGATGTCGGCGGATGCGGCGTTTAATCCGGTGCCGATCGCCCAAACCGGCTCATAGGCGACGATCAATTTCGATGCGTCGATCCCGCCGATTAAACAACCACCCAATTGTTCGCTTAAAACCGCATTGGTCGATCCGGTTTGTTTTTGCGCTTGAGTTTCGCCGATGCAAAGGATCGGGGTCAGCATGGATTTTTGCGCGGCAAGCGCCTTTTGCCCGATCAGATCGTCGGATTCTTTGTGATATTGCCGCCGCTCGCTATGGCCGACAATGACATATTCGCATCCCAAATCGCAGAGCATTTCGGCCGAAACATCGCCGGTAAACGCGCCGGATGCGGCGTTATAATGGCAATCCTGCCCGCCCAAGGCCAGATTTGATCCCGCGCGTTCCAAAAAATCGGCCATCAAGGCCAAATACGGGAATGGCGGGCAGACGATCATCTTGGCCGCACCGGCCTCGGCCGCCAAAAACTGGTGCAGATCCAAACCCAGCTTCCAGGCCATGTCCCGGCTGCCGTTCATTTTCCAATTGCCGACGATGTATTTTTCCGTTCGCATAGCGTATAGCGTATAGCGCATAGAGTAAAAAATATCCATAATTTCCTATACGCCATACCCCATCACCTATACGCTAAATAAAGCTTGATTTTCCGGCGATCGCGCATTATCCAAGGGGTCGATTCATTTTCATCCGGAAAGGCATTATTGTTATGTTACAGTTTTTACGCAGCAAAGCGGGTTCTTTTATCGCCAAGGGATTGTTCTTGGTATTGATCGCAAGTTTCGGCCTTTGGGGCGTGGGCGATATTTTCCGCAGCCGGGCAGAGGATTTAACCGTCGCCCGCGTCGGCGCCAACACGCTTGCGCCGGAACAATTGCGGTCGATGGTTGACCGCTCCTGGCAAATGTTCCAGCAAGCCTATAAGGGTCAAAATATCGCCGACACCCCGCAATTGCGTGCCGCATTGGCGCAAAGCAACGTGCAAGACTGGATTTTAGAAAAATTGTATTTGGAGGAAGCCAACCATCTCGGCCTGGCCGTGCCGAACGACGTTTTAACCCGCCGCATCGCCGATGATCCGGTATTCCAAGATGAAACCAGCAAACAGTTTTCCAAACAAAAATTCGAACGGTTGCTTGCGGACAATAATTTGACCGAAGCGCAATATCTGGCGATTTTGAAAAAACAAATCGTGAATTCGCAATTGGCTTGGGCCTTGGGCGGCGGCATTTATCCGCCAAAAGCATTGCAAAAAGCCATGTTTCAATACAACAATGAAACCCGCGACGCCTTGATTGCGGATATTCCCTATCAAAAATACAACGCCTTCGCCGCCTTGCTGGGCAAGGACAAATTGGGCAGCCCCAGCGACGCGGAGCTTGAAAAATTTTTGGAAGCGAACAAACAAAATTATTCTACATTGGAATACCGTAAAATCAGCATGCTGACCTTGGATCCAAAAGATTTGGCCAAAGACATAAAAATCACCGATGACGAATTGAAATCCGCCTATGATGCGGACAAGGCGCAATTCAACATCCCGGAAAAGCGCAGCATTCGCCAAGCCGTGTTCACCAGCAAGGGCGAAGCCGATGCCGCCTATGCCTTGATCGCCGACAAGGGCAAGTCCCTTGCCGCCGCCGCAGAATCCGCGGGCAAAACGCATGATTTGGACCTGGGCGATCTGCGCAAAACCGATCTGCCCGCCGAATTGGCCGAACCGGCTTTTACCGCGAAATCCGGCGCGGTCACAGCGCCTGTCCAAACCAAATTGGGCTGGCATATCTTGAAAATCGAAAAGATTATGCCAGGAACCGTCAAAAGCTTCGCCGACGTGAAATCGGAAATTGCCGCAAAATTGTCGCTGGAAAAAGCGTCCGAGCAGCTTTATAAAAAATCCGACAGCCTGCAAGACGCGTTGGCGGCGGGGGAAAGTTTCGAATCGATCGCAAAAAAAATGCCGGTCAAAATCGCCAAATTCGATTTCATTGACCGGTCGGGGTTGAATCAATCCGGAAAGCCGGTTGAATTCCCGTCCAAAAAATCCCAGGGCGCGCTTTTAACCGTCGCGTTTTCAACCGAATCCGGCAAGTCCAGCGGGCTTACCGAAGCCGCCGAAGGCGGATTCTTTGTCATTCATGTCGAAGATGTCATCCCCGCAAAGGTGAAATCGCTGGCCGAAGTCAAAGACAAGCTGATCAAAGATTGGCAGGCAGAGGATAAAGCCATCACCGGCAATCTGATCGCCGGAAAATTGTCCACGGAAATTAAAGGCGGCAAGAAATTATCCGAAATTGCCGCGCAATACGGTGTTTCGACCCGCGCAGTGAACGGCCTATCGCGCAACAGCGACCAAGACGACGCGTCCAAGGCATTGTTCGCCATAGACGCCGGAAGTTTGGCGATCATTCCGCACAGTGACGGGATCAGCGTCGGCGTGGTTACCAAAACCCATCCGACCACCAAGACGATGGATGGCGAAATTGGGATTGCGACGATGTTAAAGAAAGAAATTTCCGAGGATGTTTCGGCGCAATTGCAAACCGTGCTGCGTCAAAGATTCGATGTGCACGTGAATGAAAAAGCGATCGAGAGCTTGTATTAGGTCATTCAAAGGATAACCGCGTGCGCGGGCAGTTAGATCCTGCCTGCCCCGTTTGCGGCGTTTCGGCGCGGCGATTGCGCCAACTGTGCACTTGGATTACCCTACCCCGCGATAGACATCCTTGCGATGCCCGATGCGGATGACGGAAATGGTCAGCGTATTGTCTGCGATATGATATTGTGATTCCATATAATTATGCCCCACCGGTGTCATCCCGACGCAAGTCGGGATCCATTTATCGGCATTTGCGGCGCTGGCGCATGGATTCCGGCTTGCGCCGGAATGACGATTCATTATGGTGCTATTAAACTTATAAAGGAATGACAACCTTGGGACATTGTTAATTGAAAAGACTATAGATAATGCGGTAAGTGCCAACTCGCAACCGATAGAAATTCCCGGCGTTGTAAAGTTTTACTATTCCCGCCGGTTTAGGAGTGGAGGCAAGTTTATTAATTGCAACAGCGATTCTGGTTTGGTCAGCAGCCGGGATGCGCGCCAATTGTTTGGCCGCGGGTCTTTCGATAATAATCCGGTATATTGTCAAATTTTAATGCCCAGCTTTTTTACAAGCGCATCGAAAGGGATAGCCCTTTTATGTTCTTTCTTTTGCAAAGATTTCTTGATGGCTTGCATGTCGATATAATTTTCGATTGCTTCCAAAAGACCCTTGTCGTTCATGGGAACAACCAGCACCGCCGGTTTTCCGCTTTTGGTTAAGACAAAAGAATCTTTGCCCATAGCCACCCGATTCATAATGTCATGTCCGTTTTGTTTGGCTTTTTGCAGGCTGACTTCATAGATGGTTTCAATGCTCATAACTATTCTCCATGCTATTAACATAAGCCATTTAAGCACAAAATTCAATCTTTTCTTGTCTAGCCTAACTCTACCTCTCGCTAAAGTTGACGTTACCCAACAGCGGCAGGAATAGATTTGCGACCGAAAATACGGCGGCTACTTCCTTTTTGCCGCGGCCAATCGCTTGCCAATATCGCCGTCATTGGATTGGATCAAATTGCGGTATTTGTCGCGCAAATTTTCTATTTGGCGATATTGGTCTTTGGGCAGCGCGGCGAGATCGCGGAATGAAATCTCCCGCGCCTTTTCGGCGATTTGCAATTCCAATTCGATGCGTCGGCCGGTCGATCCGAAATCTATTTCCGCTTGTGCGAATTTTTCCCGCGCTGCCTTGGTTTTCTGCGCCAGCTCATCGCGCGAAAGCCCGCCGCCGCCGGTTCGCAAATGCGCGTTGAAACCTTCTGTTGCAGTCCGCGCGGCGGCAGGCAAACTTAATTTTAATATCCCAGCGCGCGCGGGATTGTTCAATGGCCCGAACGACCAGCCTTTGAGCACGCCGTAATCATCCGGGTTTTTCAACATATTTTCCGACGCCGCGTCCACGCCCTTGGATAGCGCCAGCGCGGCAAATTTCTGATAGGCCGCCTCCGGGTCTTGGAATATGTCGGCTAAACGCTGCCGGAAACCGACCAAATACTCCTCCCCCCGTCGCGCCATGTCTTGATGCACGCGAAAAGTGTCCAGCGTTTTTGCCTGCCCGCGCAATTCTTCCAACCTCTGGAATAATTCGGTCAGTTCGGCGATTTTATGTTTGGCGTCTTCTTGTTCCACAACGGCTCGGCGAAATCAGAGGATGTTACATATACTACCCATGATAACCGATTCGGCGGATAAAAATCCACGGCAAACGATTATTCGTGGCTTTTTTTATCGCTCTGTTTTTGCCGTTCCAACAACACCACGCTAAGCGGCACAATCAAATAAGGGCTATTTTCAATGCTCGGCAGCCATTCTTTAAACGCGGCGATGGTATTGGGGCGCGGATGACCAATTGCAATAGCCGTGCCCTTTTTATCGGCGATTTGCATCAATCTTTGGAACTGTTCGCGAATTTTTTCCGGGTTGTCGTCGTCGTCCAAGAACACGTCCCGCGATGCCGACAATATGCCCATTTCTTTGGCTATCTTGCCCGCCACGGAATCCTTGGATGTTAATGAGTCGACAAACACCAGATTGCGGGATTTGATTTCTTTTAAAATTATTTCCATCCTACGCCGGTCGGCGGTCAACCGGCTGCCCATATGGTTGTTGACGCCGATATACATGTCGAATTTATCCAAATTTTGCCTGAGGTTTTCTAAAATCTCGTCATCCGACATATCCATCATCAATGCGTTGGGCCCTGGATGCGCGTCGACCTCTAACGCTTCCATCGGGACATGCGCCAACACTTCGTGCCCGGCGGCGCGCGCGGCGTTTATCTGGCGGCGCAAATTGGGCGCGTAGGGCAGAAAGGATATCGTCAAAGCGGCGCTAAAATCGCTGACTTCCTTGGTGCGGCGCGCGCTTGGCCCGGCATCGTCAAAGATAATCGCGATCAATTTTTTATCGCGGTAAGCATAAGGCGGCAAGACGATCGCATGATCGCGCCATGTTTTAACTTTGTTGTCCGGCATGGCGATCGGCAACGGCGCGGCCGAAATCGGGGGCGCAACGGCGGCTGTGTCTTGCGGCGGCGCGATCGGCTCTTGATGCGATGGCTCTGTTGCTGCCGCTTCCGGCTTGTCTGCATCCGTTTTCGGCGCGACCGCCATTGGCGGCGGTTCCGCAGGCGCGTCCACCGGCTTTGCCGTTTCCACAGCATCGGCATGCCCGGCGCCTTCGGCTTGATGCCCGGCATGATCCGGCGCGTCGGTTTTTGAAATAGCGTCCGTCAAACGATCGGTCATCGAGGATTGGTTTTGCCCCTGGCCGATCATATACCCGACAAACGCGCCAACACCGACCGACAGTCCATAGATCAACACGATGCCAACGACCGCGCGCATTACTATAGACAATATTTTTTTCATGCCCTTCATGACGTAAACCTTTATCGGATGCGCATATTTTTCTTGACGGCTGCGCGGAACTTTAATAGAACGGGACGTACTGCTTTTGTTTCTTTGTTTGCAAATGCGGTTTAACACTACACCGTCCGGCGATACCCGGCAACCGCCGTCGCGCCCCGATAAACATGGAGGGTCTTTATGCTCACCGCGAAACAACACTTGTTATTGAAATTCATCGATTCCTACATCCGGCAAAAGGGCATATCCCCATCTTTCGAGGAAATGATGAACGCCATCAAACTCCGTTCTAAATCCGGCGTGCACCGATTGATCAATGCGTTGGAAGAACGCGGATTCTTGCGCCGCCTGCCCAACCGCGCCCGCGCATTGGAAGTTGTTAAATTGCCCATACTCGCCGACGGCGCGAAACCGGTGCAGAAAAAACCGCAGGCATCTGCCTATGCCAGCTTGGTGCAAGTGCCCTTGCTTGGTAAAATCGCCGCCGGCAACCCGATCGAAGCGATTGCGGAAAACAATTCCATCATCGACGTGCCGCCATCGTTATTGGGACGTGGGCAACATTACGCCCTGATTGTCGATGGCGATTCGATGATTGGCGAAGGCATTTTCGACGGCGATATCGCCGTAATCCAATACACGCAAAATGTCGATGACGGACAAATTGTCGTGGCTTTGGTCGATGACGAGGATGTGACGCTTAAAACCATCAAACGCCGCAAAAACGATATGATCGAATTGATCCCCGCCAATGATAAATACAAGACCCGCACTCTCCCTGGCAAGCAAGTCAAGGTGCAAGGCGTGCTAAAAGGTATTTTGCGGCGATACTAGCCCATGGATAATCTGACAAATCCAGACAAAGACAGGTGATTTTTTATGCCGCTACCGTCCGATGAATTGTATCGCATTCTTTTAAGCAAATTTCCCGGCGCCGATATTCGTATCGAGGATTTGGCCGGGGATAGCGATCATTACCGGGTGCACATAACCGCCGCCGAATTTGCCGGAAAAAGCCGGGTGCAGATGCATCAAATGGTGTTTGCCGCTATCAAGGGGACTGCGGCGGAATCCATTCACGCGCTATCGCTGGTGACAAAAGGTGTCTAGTGTCTAGTGTTTAGTGTTCAGGGAAGAAAATACTTGTGAATTCGGAATTCGATATTATATTTACCCTAGACCCTAGACCCTAAACACTAAACACTGAACACTACCCATGACCGACATCCCCGCACAAATCAAAACCGCCATCGCAACCAACGACATCGTCGTTTACATGCGCGGCACACCGCAGCAACCGCGTTGCGGGTTTTCCGCGACCGTTGTCGAAATTTTCAAACGCTTGGACGTGCCCTATGCCGCATTCAACGCCGACGAAGTGCCCGATTTATGGGAAACATTATCGGCGATGAACGAATGGCCGACCATGCCGCAAATTTACATCAAGGGCGAATTCATGGGCGGTTGCGATATTTTAAAGGAAATGTTTTTGGCCGGCGAGTTGGAGCAGTTGTTGAAGGATAAGGGCATAAAGAGTGTTTAGTGGATAGTGTCTAGTGGATAGGGTAAGAAAGAAACCCTAAACACTAGACACTAGACACTATCCACTAAACACTTATACCCTTAACCCCCCCACTCACCTCGCACAATGTCAATTTCTGCACCCGCCAGGGGTAAAGTGGTTGTTCCGGCATCGGGTGGAAATGATGCGGGACGCCGTTATCCAATTCAAAAAAACCGATATCGCCGCCATAGATATTCTTAATCGCCTGCCACACGCCGCCATGCGCCACCACTAAAACCGGCGCCGGATAAACCAGCGCTGCTTGCATCGCCCCGCGTACGCGAATGGTAAAATCGGCGAATACTTCGCCATTTGGCGGGTCCAGGGTTTTTTCCCATTGCTTGGCGACTTCTTCCCAGCTTTTGCCCTCCCAATCGCCGACATAATGTTCGCGCAGATCGCCGATTGCGATCATCGGCAATTGTAAGGATTGGTTGATGATCTCGGCGGTCTCGGCCGCGCGCCGCATCGGGCTGTGGCAAATCATTTTCGGCAAATGCGCCGATTGCGCCAGAATTTTCCCGGCGTCTTCAGCTTGTTTGCGTCCCAGATCGGTCAAGGGTGAATCAATCCCCGCCCCCGCCATAATCCGCGCGCGGTTGCTTTCCGATTGGCCATGACGGATGAAGTAAAAGGGGGTGGGTGGAAGCGGCATAAGATAAGCGTATAGCGTGTGGCGTGTAGCGTAAAGAAAAAACGCTACATTCTATACGCTAAACGCTATCCGCTATACGCTTTATCTAGAATAAAACTCGACGATCAAATTCGGCTTCATTTGCACCGGATAGGGCACGTCGGATAATTGCGGGCTGCGGATGAATTTACCCTTTAACGCGCCGGCGTCGAATTGCAAATATTCCGGCACTTCGCGATGCGGCTGCGCCTGGCCGGTCAAGACAATTTGGTTTTGACCCATATCCGCGCCGTTCAATGAAATTTCATCGCCATCCCGGCACATATAAGACGGGATGTTGCAACGCTTGCCGTTCACCAGCACGTGGCCGTGGCCGACAAATTGGCGGGCGGCGAAAATTGTCGGCGCGAGTTTCAGGCGGTACACCACCGTGTCCAAACGGCGTTCCAGCAATGCGACGAAATTTTGTCCGGTATCGCCCTTGAGCCTGCGCGCTTCGGCGTAGAACCTGCGGAACTGGCGTTCCTGCATGTTGTAATAGCCCTTCATCATATTTTTGGCGGCTTGTTGATTTCCGTAATCCGACAATTTGTTGCGGCGCGCGCCGTGTTGACCAGGGCGCGAAGTTTTGCCGCGCTCGAGCGGGCTTTTTCCGCCCCAAAGATTGACGCCGTAACGACGGGAAATTTTATGCTTGGACGTTGCGATTTTTGTCATAATAACCTCTTTCAATCCATCAGGAATCGCGGGCGACAAAACCCGGCCTGCTATGTTGCAGTGTACAGTGACGGTGACCGGTGAACGGTGACCGCTGCGGCAATATACGGATTTTGCCAAAAATGTCAAATCGGTATTTGTATCCTAAATGACTACTTTTTGAGCAGCGTTGTGACGATCCCATGCAGGGTTTTAAGCTCCTGGTCGCTCAAGCCCATGCGGGTGAACATCACGCGCAGATTGTCGATCATGCTGGGACGTTTTTCGAGTGGCTTTAAAAATCCGCCATCGTCAAGCAGTCCAATCAATCGCTTTAAGAATTCGTCCAGCTCGGCGCGTTCGGCCGGAGCGGCGGCACCGCTCGCTTGCCCGCGCGGGCTTATGATCGCTGAATCTTGTTTTGCCATTTCTTGAAACAATTGAAACCCGACCAACAACACCGCTTGCGATAAATTCAGCGAGTTAAAATCTTTCTGCAGCGGGATGGTCAGGATTTTATTGGCCACCGCAATTTCATGATTCTCAAGCCCGGCGCGTTCCGGACCGAACAGGATGCTGATCCGAACATCCTCCCCCTTTGGGGGAGGAGCAAATGCGACAGCATTTGCGGTGGGGGTTAGGAAGCTGCCTATCCCTCCCCCTGCCCCCTCCCCAAGGGAGGGGGATTTGCGCGTCAATGCCTGAACTATCTCCCTCGCCGCATCCTCCAACATCACCACGGGCAGATTCAAATGATGATTGCGCGGCGACGTCGCATAGACGATTTGCAAATCCGCGATCGCATCCGCGAGTGTCTCGAATTTTTCTGCGTCGCGCAGCACCTGATCCGCGCCGCTTGACGCATTGAACGCGGTCTGATTCGGCCATTCAAATGTGGGCGCCACCACGCGCAATCGGGTGAGTCCGCAATTGAGCATCGCGCGCGCGCTCATGCCCACATTTTCCGGCAATTGCGGGCGCAACAAAATCATCACCGGTTGATGATCCGCAGCGGCGGTTTGCACCGGCTTTCCGGCCTTGCGCGATTTCGATTGCAAGCCGTCCACAATCGGCAGGGTGTATGGGCGTGGGTTCATTTCCGAATTTACCTACAAATGTCATTCCGAGCGAGGCCGGAGGCCGACGAGGAATCTCCAGATATAACCATAATCAAGCCCACTCCAAACTTAAATCCGCCCAATGCGGATTCGTCGATTCAACCAATTCATTCTTTTTCTCTCGGCGATAAGATTTAATTTGTTTTTCCCGCGCTATAGCTTCGCTTGCCTCACCAAAACTTTCATAATACACCAGCATATCGGTGTTGTATTTCGCGCTAAAACCTTCGACCAATTTTTGTTTGTGTTCAGATAACCTTCTTGGCAAATCGTTCGTCACTCCCACATACATGACATTTCTAAAATAATTGGTGAGAATATAAACATAATAGCTTTTCATTTTTTACTGCTGTTTATATATTGCATCCCTGCATAATTGTCATTCCGAATCCCCCGCCAGGGGGGGGAGGAATCGCCAAATACATAAAGTCCGACCGGCAAATGTATTATATCTGGCGATCCCTCGTCGGCGCAGACGCGCCTCGCTCGGGATGACATGACTTATTTCCATTCCCATTCAGTCGTTCCATCCGGCTTGTCTTTGATTACAATAGAGTGTTCAGTTAACAAAGCATTTCTAATTTCGTCGGCTTTTTTAAAATCTTTGGATTTCTTATGAATATCCCGAAGCGCAACTTGTTGAGAAATATGCATAACAAAAGCATGATTTTGTTCTTGGTCGGCCCAAGTGTTTGGATCATGCAATAAAAGACCCATCATGTTCGCCGAAGCAATCCAATCTTCACCATTCAAACTGCTGATCGTATTAATAGCCAGAATAGTATTCAAATTATCTTCGAGAGCAGCAATAACAGCTGGAGATACTGTTTTCTTTTGAATATTCTTCTGCTTCAAAAATACGTACCAACCGTCTAACCTAACCAACGCTTCTTCAATTCTGGAATCGGTCCAATCCAAAGGCTGACTATAATGGGTCATTAACATTGCAAGCCGCGCAACTTCACCAGCTTTTGAGTCTGCCCAATTTTTTCTTTTCGATATATCTTTTACCCTCTTTAGCACATCCCGCACCGTAAAAAAATTCCCAAGGCTCTTGCTCATTTTTTCGCCGTTGACGGTGAGATAGCCGTTATGCAGCCAGAAACGCGCAAAGCCACCCTCACCCCTGCCCTCTCCCGCAGGCGGGAGAGGGGGAGTTTGGCACATCGAACACTCGCTCTGCGCAATCTCATTCTCATGATGCGGAAAGATCAGGTCGAGGCCGCCGCCATGGATGTCGATCTGCTCGCCCAGCACCGCGCGGCTCATCGCCGAACATTCGATATGCCAGCCGGGACGCCCACGTCCCCAGGGTGAATCCCAGCCCGGCAAATCCGGCGATGACGGTTTCCACAATACGAAATCGGCCGGGTCCTTTTTATAGGGGGCGACTTCGACGCGGGCGCCGGCGATCATTTCCTCGACACTGCGTCCCGAAAGTTTTCCATAATTTTTCATCGACGGCACGTGGAATAGCACATGGCCTTGTGCTTCATAGGCATGGCCGCGCGCGATCAGCGTCTTGATAATTTCCACCATCTGCGCAATAAAATCGGTCGCGTGCGGCGTATGATCCGGACGCAAGCAGCCGAGCGCGTCCATATCCTCGTTATAATGATTTTCAAATTTCTGCGTGATCTGCTTGATGATTGCGTTGATATCACCGCCTTCGCGCGCCACAATTTCTTGACCCTTGGCGTTGATCTTGTCGTCCACATCGGTGATGTTGCGCGCATATTCGATGCGCGCATCGGGATAAAGATGTTTCAATAGCCGGTATAATACATCGAACACGACCACCGGGCGCGCATTGCCGATATGCGCGTAATCGTAAACGGTCGGCCCGCACACATACATCGTGACGCGGTTTTTATCGCTCGGTTCAAATCGTTCTTTTTTGCGGGTGAGAGTATTATACAGGTTCAAGGTCATATCAATCGGCGAAATATAATGTTGTCAATGCCCGCAATATCGCATATAAACTCGGCAAGAACAAGGCTATCTACTTTTTTTTGAAGGAGCACACAATGGCGCAAGCATCAAACACTTCTAGCGGACTCTTCTCCGTAATTGTCAGCATTGGCGCGTTGATTGGTTTGATCCATATCCAAAGATCCTATAACCAGCAACAAGCTGCCATAGCGGCCAGCCGAGTTACCGAAACATTCAGCGGTTATAAGAATATCATCGGTGCACAAGCAAATAATGGCGAAATTGAGTTTGTGCAAGCTGAGTGGAAGCCAATTAGTAATCGCGTGCCGGACAGCGATGCATGGCTGCTAGACCCTAATACTGTACATTATCAGATCAGCGGCTACAGAACCATTTCGGCGGAAGTCGCTTTTTTTGAAATGTCCGGATCGCCGGCGCGTCTTATCGAAGAAGTCCGCAAGGCCCATCAAGAAAATCCACGCAAAGTTTCGCCGGAACAAGTCGAGACAGCTTTAAAGCCTTATATCGAAGGGTATAAGCAAACCGGAATACTCAGCCTGCCCGCGCAGGTTTGCGCGAACAATCAAAATACGCGATAATAAATATCGGTTGATTTTCATTGCATAAAAAAACACCTGTCATCCCCGCGCAGGCGGGGATCCAGACACTAATGTCATCCTGAACGAAGTGAAGGATCTGGAATCAGTACTGCTGCTTGGAAATCAGATCCTTCGCTGCGCTCAGGATGACACTTGAGGTATTATGCCGCCTTGCCTTGCAAACGCGCTTCGGCGCGGCTGCGGCCGATGAAGGGCAGGATTTGCGCCAATTCCGGGCCATGTTCGCGGCCGGTCAATGCCAATCGAAGCGGCATGAACAGCGCCTTGCCCTTGCGGCCGGTAGCACCCTTGACCGATTCGACCAATTTGCCCCATGTTTCCACGCTCCAAGGTTCGGGCGGCAATAATTTGGCCGCCTCGGCGGCGAATCCCGCATCTTCGATCACCGGCGTGATTGTTTGATGGCAAACATTATGCCATTCGGCGATTTCCGCGATGCTGTTCAAATTACCGCGCACCGCATTCCAAAATAATTCGCCGACATCCGGCAAACCGCGCGCAATCAATTTCTGCCGCGCTTGGGCATATGGCATGTGATGCAACAATTTTACGTTCAACGCCAATAAATCGGCCTTGTCCAATTTCGGTTGGGCGCGGCCGAAAATCGACAATTCATAGCCCGCATATAATTCCGGCAAGGTCAATTTAGGCTCGATCGGTTGCGATGTTCCCAAATGCGACATCATGCAATTGATCGCCATCGGTTCGATGCCTTCGTCGCGCAAAGTTCCAAGCGACAGCGATCCGGTGCGTTTGGAAAATCCTTCGCCGCTGGCATCGGTGACCAGGGAAAAATGCGCGAATTGCGGCGGGGTGAAACCCAACGCCTCGAATATTTGAATTTGCAACGCGGTGTTGGCGACGTGATCTTCGCCGCGCACGATGTGCGAGATCGCAAAATCGCCGTCATCCACAACCGATGCCAACATGTAAACCGGCCCCTTGTCGGCGCGGTACAAAATCGGATCGGTCAGGTTTTCGCCTTGAAATTCGTTGCGGCCGCGGATGACGTCTTCCCAAATAATCGGGGCGTGGTTCAATAAAAACCGCCAATGCGGCTTGCGGCCTTCGGCTTCGAATTTTTGTTTTTCGGCATCGGTCAGTTTTAAGGCGCCACGGTCATAAATCGGCGGCTTGCCGCGCGACAATTGGATTTTGCGCTTGATATCCAATTCTTCGGCGGTTTCATAGCACGGGTACAGCCGCCCGGCCTTGCGCAAAATTTCAAACGCTTCGGCATAACGGCCGAACCGGTTGGATTGTTTTTCGGTTAAATCCCATTCCAATCCCAACCATTTAAGATCGTCGAAGATGCCTTGTTCGAACTCAGGCGTGCTACGCTCGATATCGGTATCGTCGATGCGCAGCATGAATTCGCCGCCCTTGGATTTGGCGAATAAATAATTCACCACCGCCGCGCGCGCATTGCCCAAATGCAATCGGCCGGTCGGGGATGGGGCGAAACGAAGTCGAGTTTTGGTCATCTCTTTACTTGCTCAAAAAAATTAAAAAATGGATTTTAGAGCAATTTTCGCCTACTTGCCAGCGGTTTTAGCCCGAATAATTCGAAGACCGTCGCGCCATCTTTTAAAGGCCGCACGCGTTTCTGGGGATTCATGACTGCGCCGCTCTGACTCTACCAGACGAACCGATGGCAAAGTCTGCTCAAACCGTGTCAATGTGCCTAGCGTATCTGTATATGCCGCTTCAACGGTTCTCAAATCATCTATTTGTGCTTTATTCCAGCAATACTCCATCAACGCACCCAAAGCGTATATTTTTCCAACTCTGTTATTGACAACCCGAATCTGAGCCAATTTTTCTTCGATGGAATGATGAGGATTATCAATAGTAAATAATACTCTATAGAAAACCCAATTATCCTGATGCGCGGTGGTTCTAATTGCCGCGATCTGTTCCGGTGTTGCATTTTCTGGTATGCTAAAGGTCATATTATTTCTCCATTGAGGACAATAAGTAGCACATGCGAGAGCCGATGCAACTAAAAAATGTTTCTTGCTTATTTAAAACACAGAAGAAGATGCTTCAAAGGAGTTTACAGCCTGTTCCATCTGCTGGTCATCGGATATCTTCGATCCTTGCCGAACGACTTGATCGAAATCTTTGGCCCGATGCAAGCCTGGCGGCGTTTATATTCCGCCCGATCCAACATCGCGGCGATTTGCACAACCAGTGAGCGTTCGTAACCATGCGCGATAATGTCGCCGATGCTTTGATCGTCTTCGATCAATTTATATAAAATTTTGTCCAATATATCATAAGGCGGCAACGTATCCTGATCGGTTTGATTGGGCTTCAATTCCGCCGATGGTGGCTTGGTCAAAATGCGTTCCGGAATCACCGGCGATTGTTCATTGCGCCATTTTGCAAGCGCATAAACTTGCGTTTTATACAAATCCTTGATCGGATTGAACGCGCCGCACATGTCGCCATACAACGTCGCGTATCCCATCGCAATTTCCGATTTATTGCCGGTCGAAAGCAACAACGCGCCGGTCTGATTCGAGATCGCCATCAGCGACAGGCCGCGCAAGCGCGGTTGGATATTTTCTAAACTCAGTCCGGAAAGTTTTTGAACCGGCGCTATGGAAGCTTCGGCAACTTTCATCATCTCAGAAATGGAAATCGAATCAATCGCAATGCCTAAATTCTTCGCAACGGCCATGGCGTCTTCGATGCTGTCAGCAGAGGTATAGGGCGATGGCAACATTACCCCGCGCACATTCTTTGCCTCCAGCGCGTCAACAGCGATCGCCGCAACCAAGGCCGAATCAATGCCGCCGGACAGACCCAGCAAAACTTTTGCGAAACCGTTTTTACGCACATAGTCCCGTGTTGCCAAAACGATCGCATGATAAACATCGGCCAGATCGTCATTGACGAAATCGGATTTTGGCATCGTCGTCGTTATGTTGCCGTTTGTGGGATCGAATTCTACCGCGCCGGACGATTCGACGAATCGCGGCAATTGGCCTATGATTTTTCCACCCCGATCCATCGCAAACGATGCGCCGTCGAAAACCAATTCGTCTTGACCGCCGACCATGTTGACATAAATTAACGGCAAGCCGGACTCCGTCACGCGATCATGCGCATGCGCGTTGCGAATCGCTTCTTTGTCGCAGTCGAACGGCGAGCCGTTGATAGAAATTAAAATTTTCGCGCCGGATTTTCTGAATTGCTGTGCGGCGGACGGGAACCACATATCCTCGCAAATCAACACGCCGATTCGCGCGCCTTGAAACAAGATCGGTTGCGGCAATGGCGCTTGGGCAAAATTGCGTTTCTCGTCGAACACCCCGTAATTCGGCAGCTCGTGCTTGTAAGTGACTTGCGCGATCTTGCCATCGCACAGCAATGCGGCGGCATTGTAAACCAAATCCCCCTCGCGCCACGGCAAGCCCACGACGATGCCGCGGCGATCGGTTTTTTGCGCCAGATGTTCTGCATGCGCGCGCGCTGCGTCGGCAAATGCATGGTTTATAATCAAATCCTCGCACGGGTAACCGGCAATCGCCAGCTCCGGCGCGACAACCAGATCGGCGTCGGAATTTTTATCGTACCAAGAAAAAATTTTTCCGACATTGCCGGAAAAATCTCCCACCGTCGGATTGATTTGGGCAAGCGCGATTTTCATAAGCGAATAGCGAATAGCGTGTAGCGTATAGCGTGTAGAAAATTACTATTCTATATACCCTATGCCCTATACGCTATGCCCTATCAAATTCCTCCCATCAAAACATATTTGGTCGTCAGGTAATCTTCGATGCCGTAATAGCTGCCCTCGCGGCCGAAACCGGATTCCTTGATGCCGCCGAACGGCGCAACCTCGCTTGAAATGATTCCTTCGTTGATTCCGATCACGCCGAATTCCATTTTATCCGCCATGCGAAAGGCGCGGCCGAGATCGCGCGTGTAACAATAAGCTGCAAGCCCATAAGCGGTGTCATTTGCAATTTGCACTGCTTCATCTTCGCCGTCGAACGCATAGAGCGCTGCGACGGGTCCAAAAATTTCCTCGCGGCTCAATTGCATTTTTGTATTTGCATCCAAAATTACTGTAGGCTCAAAAAATGTTTGCCCCAGCGCGTGGGGCTTTCCGCCCAATGCGATTTTTCCACCATGTGCTTTGGCATCTTCGACCAGCGCGGAAACTTTTTGAAGCGCGGCGCGGTCGATCAGCGGGCCAAATTGCACGCCCGCATCCATGCCGTTGCCGATTTTCATCGGCGCGATCGCGGCCAAAAGTTTTTGCGTGAATTTTTCATAGATCGGTCGTTCCACCAGAATGCGGTTGGCGCAAACGCAAGTCTGGCCGTTGTTGCGGAATTTCGATGCCATCGCACCCAGAACCGCCGCATCGAGATCGGCATCGGCGAAAACGATGAACGGCGAATTTCCGCCAAGCTCGAGCGAAAGTTTTTTGACCGTGCCGGCAGATTGCCGCATCAGAATTTTTCCAACCTCGGTCGAGCCAGTGAAGGAAATTTTTTTGACATCTGGATTGGTGGTCAGCTCCATACCCATCGGCACCGGATCGCTGCCGCACACCACGTTGAACACGCCGTTTGGAAATCCGGCTTGACGCGCAAGTTCCGCAAGCGCCAGCGCAGACAGCGGCGTTTGCTCGGCGGGCTTGAGCACAACCGTACAACCGGCGGCGAGCGCAGGCGCGCATTTGCGCGTGACCATGGCGCATGGAAAATTCCACGGCGTGATCGCACCCACCACACCGACCGCTTGCTTCATCACCAAAATGCGCGTGCCCTTTTTCACTTCGGGAATCACGTCGCCGTAAACGCGCTTGGCTTCTTCGGCGAACCATTCCACAAAACTCGCCGCATAGACAATTTCCGCGCGCGCCTCGGCAAGCGGCTTGCCCTGTTCGAGCGTCATAATCTCGGCAAGCGCATCGACGTTTTGCAAAATCAAATCGTTCCAGGCGCGCAAAATTTTTGCGCGCTCCTTGCCGGTAATGCCGCGCCAGCCAGGCAGCGCAGATTTTGCCGCAGCAACCGCCGCGCGGATTTCAGCAGCACCAAGATCAGCCACATCCGCCAGCACAGCACCAGTCGCCGGGTTGCGCACGGCAAAATTTTTGCCCCCGCCGACCCACGCGCCGTCGATAAAAGATTGCGTTTTAAGGAGAGGTGAGTTTTGTAATTTCATATCAAATTGTTCCACGTGGAACAATTTAACATTAAATTGCGCTAAGGCAAATTGATTCGCGGCCACGCCATGAAGCAAAAATATTTTTCTTTAATAGATGATTTTTATCTTTTAAAAATGGTTAGATCAATTCTACAGAAAATCCCTGCCGACTCTTGATGCTTTCCCCAGGCTGCAACCAAATAATACTATCAGATTCATGCGGATTGTCTAAGCGATTGAAGCCGCCGTTTGCATTGCTAACCAATTCAGCACAGAAAAATTCACGGTGTTCAGGAATATAAACGACCAAATTGTGCATTGGCGCATCCGCGCTGTAAATCAATTTAATCCCATGTTCCGGATAGGCAATTTGAATTTTCCCGTCACCACCGGTAAAACAATTATCCATCGTGCTACACGCAACCGACAAGCCATTCTGCATATCCCATTGCGCGGGCGTTGGTACATGAGATTGCGGCGACATATCCTTGTTATTCAACCAGACCTGGGGATTTTTTGCTTGAATTGTGCATAGTGAAGTAATCGGGAAATATGGATGCAATCCAAAGCCAAACGGCATGATGTCCGACCCCATATTTTTTATGGACATGCGCACATCAACAGAATGATCGGACAAAATAAATTCTTGTTCGGCATAATATTGAAATGGATAGTTGGCATCATGACACGTCAAACCGATTGAAAGTCGGTTGGATTCTTGTTGTAGTATTTGCCAAGGCAGATACCAGGCATTGCCATGAATTGCGTGCGGCTCCGGCGGCATATTTGCCGGCATTACATAATCTTTGCCGTCATAAGAAAATCTACCCCCAACGATACGGTTAGAAAAAGGAAATAATGGAAAACACGCCATACCCAAAGGGTCTAATGCCTGCTTTGCGCGATCCGAAGCCGGGCGCAACAGATCGATGGTACTGCCAGTTTTATTTAACATAAAATGGGTAATTGACCCGCCGCATTCCGGCAAAACACCAAGGCGTAGATCGCCATGCGATAAAAAAACTTCCGTAACTTTTACTAAATCCTGTCGCAAGGCATATTGCATCAGGCGACTCGACATGGTGGCGATCTTAATTCACGCATTCTTATAGCACGTGCCAGCGCCTCGCGTTGCAAAGCTTCTTGTTCCCGATGCCATCTAACAGCGGTATCGACAATTTCGTCTAAGCCAAAATTAGCTTGCCAGCCCAGAATTCGATTCGCCTTTGAAGGATCGGCAACCAAGAATGGCGGATCACCCGCACGACGATCTTCCATTCTTGTGGGGATTGTTTTGACCATGCTTGTTTCAACTGCCTTGATTACTTCAAGCACGGAATGACCGCGGCCGGTTCCCAAATTAAAATAATCCGTCTTGCCGCCGCCCAATAAATATTGCAAAGCCCGCACATGCGCCGCCGCCAGATCGGAAACATGAATATAATCGCGCACGCATGTGCCGTCATGTGTTGGATAATCACTGCCAAAAATTTTCATCGCATCTTGCGTGCGAAAATTCCCGCCCCCAGACGGGATCTTTTTGCCCAATCCTACCATCGCCGTTAATGGAATCAAATGCGTTTCCGGATCATGCGCTTCGCCAATATATTGTTGTTGATCCGCGCCTGACGCATTAAAATATCTCAAAGACACCGATTTTAAAGTCGGGAAAAGCGATTGCGGACCAAGTTCGGGATATTGCGCCAAAAACGCAGGAAGCACGGGTGCCTGTGCATATCCGCGCAAGGCAAGTTCCACCGCAACCTTGGTTTCACCATAAACGCTGCTTGGTTGCCATGGCAAATCCTCTGTTATAGGTTGCATCGTATCGACATTGCCATAGGTTGCGGCGGTTCCGGAAAACACCACATTTTTTATTCCTGCGGCTTCCGCGGCAAAAAATAAATTGCACGCCCCATCAAAATTATTGCGGCGATACAAATCCGGTTTTTGCATCGATTCGCCGACTTCGATAAAGGCTGCGAAATGAATCAAGCCGACAGCGCCAGGATATTTTGCAAAAACGTCTTGTAAAAATTCTGTATCTAGAATATCGCCGCGCTCTAATGGGCCCCATTGCACCGCCCATTCATGGCCTTTGGATAGGTTGTCAATTGTCACCGGGTAAAATCCCGCGGCCGCCAACGCCTTGCATGTATGGCTGCCGATATAACCCGCGCCACCCGTTACAAATACGATTTTTTTATCGGTTGTCATTTTACGCTGCCTTTCGTAACCCGTAATTTGTGATTAATTTGCTTTGCGGGCTATCGCGATACACCGCACCCCACCATGCATCGACCAAATCATCCCGAACCAATGCAACAATCGACCCGCCAAAGCCGCCGCCGGTTAAACGCGCGCCACGCACGCCAAACCGCCAGGACGATTCGACCAAACGATTGATTTCATCAATAGACACTTCGTAATCGTCGCGTTGCGAGATATGGCTTTGCGCCATCATTTCGAAAAAAACGTCCATTTGATTATTTTGAAGCGCCAATACCGCGTCCAAAACCCGTTGGTTTTCCGTGACCACATGCCGCGCACGGCGGTTGAGCGGATCAGGCAATTTGTCAATTCTTGGCAAATCGGCAATACCGCATTCACGCAAAGATTTAACACCCAATAATTCGCATGCCTTTTGACATTCGGCCACACGTTCACGATACCCGCCGCCATCGGCCAAACGATGTTTTTTTCCGCAGTTAACCAGCATAACCTGATATCCCATTGGCAAAGAAACCATATTCATGGACATATCGCGGGTATCCAGCATTAAAACCTTGCCCAACTGGCCAACCGAACTGACCGTTTGATCCATAATGCCGCACGGAACGCCGACATATTCGCGTTCGGATTTTTGCGCATATTTTGCCAATGTCACATCGTCAAAATCCAGGTTTAACAATTGCCGCAAAGCGCGCAATGTCGCAACCCCTAACGCGGCAGAACTTGAAATGCCAGCCCCCATGGGAATATCGCTGTGAATTTCAACGCGCAGAGCGGGTATAACATGCCCCATGGATTGTAATAAGTTCATACAGCCAATGACATAATCCGCCCAATCGCCGGCTTTGGGCGTGCCGATTTTACGGGTGATTTTTTCCGGAAATGCAGTTGAAACAAGTTCAATGTGGTCGCCCGCAATCGGCGACAACCGCACCGTTGTTTTAAATGGCAGAGGGGTCGGAAACACAAAACCAAGATTGTAATCGGTATGTTCGCCCAACAAATTCGCCCGCGCCGGGGCAGTTGTTTCGATTTTCATGCTATGATCCTAATTTATATTTACATCGCGCAATTTTTGTGCCGCGTCTTCTGGCAGAATATCGGCCAAGAAACTGCCAGAACCCAATTCGCAACCCGCCATAAACTTAAGGCGAGTTTCATTGCGGAGCAAGGGATAAAATTGCGCCCAGAAATGAAAATGGCTTTCTTCGCCTTTGGGCGCAGCTTGCAAAGTAAAAACATAGGGGGTTGTTCGATTAAAAAATCGATCGTAACGTTGAACGGTCCTGCCCAAAAACTTGGCAAAGGATGAAATTTCAGCCGCATTGAACGTCCATGATCCGGCATGACGCGTTTTAGGCGCAAGCCACATTTCATAGGGAAAGCGCGCAAAGGGCGGAACGAAAACGGCAAAATTGTCGTCTTCCTCGACGATGTAATTCTTACCGGTATTTTTTAACAAATCCAATATGACGGCCGATTGGCGGAAAGCATCCGCGGCCAGTTTTTGGAATGGCGGGATATAAGGATAGGCATAGATTTGCCCATGCGGGTGATGCAATGTCACCCCCGCCTCCACACCGCGATTTTCAAACGGCATGACGAATTGGATAAACGGTTCGGCCAATAATTTTTTGTACCGATCGTTCCAAGCGTGAATCAACAACTCGCGTCTTTGTTGGGTCAAGGTCGATTGCGATCCGACATGTTCATCGCTGAACACAATCACTTCGCATTTGCCTGTCGCGGCGGCGGTTTGAAAATGCAAATGATCGGCGACCGTTGCATTTGGAAAAAAAGCCGGAAATTTATTGTCAAAAACGGCAATTTCAAAATTTTTAAATGGGATTTCGCCCGCCACCTCGGTCTTGCCGGCGGGGCAAAGCGGGCAAAATTCGGCCGGGGGCATAAATGTGCGGTCTTGGCGATGGGAAGAATAGACCACCCATTCTTGACGCAACGGATGCCAACGGCGATGCGAATTGCGTTCTACCGGAATTTCCGCAGGCACATCGATCGGTGATTCCGTGTGAGGTTGCAAACTGTATAAATGCAAATCCCGACCATCGGATTTTTTATGCAAGCGATAATGATAGGACGCTTCAGATATGGTTTGATTGTGCATTTTTTTTTGCAAATTATTGGACATTGCTACATTCCGCCGCGCTCAAAGCCGTGCCAGAATCTTGCTCCCGCAGGCGGGGCAGCACCGCCCGTTGTTGCACTATGGCCGTTGGTGTTGGTGTTAGTATTGCCGTTGTTGTTTCCATTAGAATTGCCGTTGGTATCAAGCTCGTATTTCTTTGCTTCTGCCCATACATTAAAGATGGGGATCACCTGTTGTCGCAATATATCCGGTATGTGTTCGTGATCCATCGGAAACATAGCATTGGTGGAGCTATTATCACCTAACAGTCTAAGCAACTGATCATCTGCGTCATTTGATAAGTGTATTATACGCGAGGGATCCATACCATTCATTGTTGCATAATTCATCACCCTATTGAAAAGCATTCGGTCTTCACCCCGGGTGATGTCGGTAACCCCGCGCACAAGATCCCACATTTTCTTTGTAACTGAATATGTAAAACCAAATGGCAATCGACTGCGGATAAGATTTTGATTTACTGCTATATTACCGGTGCTATCAAACCACATAACATTGGTTTCATTATCAGAATACCTGCCAAACAAAGTGTCCAATTGATAGTCGGCTTGTGGATCCAATCTAACTAGGGCAACATAATAACTCATTTGTGCAGCGAAGGCACAGCCATGTTCACGATGCAACTTTACTCTATTTGAAACATAGCTATCGCCATAATAGTCATCATCCATATAGACAATTAAATCGCACTCTTTGCCATCTCTCTTTAAAATGGCATCCGCTACTGCAACCGCAACGTTGCGCTTTGTACCCAATGGATAGCGCCGACTCTTAAGAGGGTTTTCAACTTGCGGGTCAATAAAACTGCGCGCCAATGCCAACTGCATGCGGAATTCTTGAGATCCAAAATAGTCATCTGATCTCAGATATTGTGCGGCTAAGGGATAATGATCGGTTAGCAGCTGCGGAATCTGCTTGTTTGGCAAGCTGATATAGACCAGTTTTTTTTGCTGACAAAACTCACCGGATCTAACCGCGTCAAGATACACTGGATTAGGGGTATCTGAAGAATCAACAACCGATAAAACTATAGGACCCTGATAATCTTGCGCCCGAAAATATTGAAGCATCCTTTTGGCAGCATCAATACGTACCGCTTCTTTTCCGGGCTTTTTTACATCGGTAAATGTGCATGCGTTAATTACAACGGCTGGCAGATCATTATTTAAAAACATTCGTAACCTTCCCTATGAATTACTTCTTGCTTCTTCATTGACTGCTAGCATTGCAAAGCTTACAAAACCACTTTTTTTTACACATTTATGACAGTTAGCCATGCACTGCACAAAATATACTTTTTCCAATAAAATTACAATATTTTTCTTTTACAGATTTATTGTGTGTGGGGTTTAGATTACAAAACTTTGTGATTTAAAACAATTATTTAGCTTGCATATAGGTCATTGATGCATTGCACGGCTATATTATCCCCATGCTTACCACCTATACGCGCACGCATAATTCTTGGACGGCCGACATGCCGGGCATTGTCGCGGGGCTGGCCGATGCGGCCATTTGGGTGGATTTATTGAACCCTTCGCCGGATGAAGACCGCTTTCTGGAATCGCAATTGGGCATCGAGGTGCCCACGCGCGAGGACATGCGCGACATCGAGCCATCCAGCCGGCTTTACACCGAAAACGGCGTTTGCGTGATGACCGCATCGCTGGTGGTCGGCGCCGATTCGCCTAAACCGACCATTTCGCCGGTGACTTTTATTTTAACGCCCAACCGTTTTTGTACGCTGCGTTATGACGAGCCATCCGCCTTGGCGCGGTTTTCCGGCCGCTTTTTGCGCCAACCCAATAATTTATGCCTGGCCGAAGACGTATTTTTGACCATGATGGATGTGATCGTCGACCGGCTGGCGGAAGTGTTGGAAAATTACGGCCACAGTTTGGATATGCTGTCCGCCGATGTGTTCGCCAATAACGATGACGACAGCGATGCGAACACCTTGATGTCGCCCAAAGCGCATGATTTGCAATCGACCTTGAAAAAACTGGGCGCGATCGGCAACACCGTGTCCATCGCGCGCGAAAGTTTGGTTTCGGTGGCGCGGTTGTTAAGTTTTGTCGGCCCCGCCGCCGAAAGCTGGCTTAAGGGCGAAAGCCAATCGCATATCAAAACCTTGTTGCGCGATGCGCGGTTTTTGACCGAACACGCCGATTCGATCAATGTCAAAATTAATTTCTTGCTGGATGCGACGCTTGGGTTGATCAATATTCAACAATCGAACACGGTCAAAATCCTATCCGTGGCGTCGGTGGTGTTTTTGCCGCCGACATTGATCGCCAGCGTGTTCGGAATGAATTTCCACAACATCCCCGGATTGGACAGTCAATGGGGATTCGCCATTGTATTACTTTCCATTTTCTTGGCCGGCGCGATCCCCTATTGGATGTTCAACCGCAAGGGGATGTAATTATTCCAAACGGTGATTTGGCCAGATGGATTCGATTATATTCGAATAATTTTCTGCTTGAGAAATTGTTATATTTTATGTACAATGCCCGCAAATAATAAGTAATAAAATTATAAGAGGGTATTGTGGTAGCATATTTAGCGCAAGTTTTGCGGGTTTGCGGCCTGTCCGAGCTAAGCCAGCATTTGAAAAAAATGCCGCAAGCGTCTGTTTTGTCAATTGAAAATCTGCCTGCGCATAGCGGCAATGATATTGGCCGCGCGCCAAGATTGCGTCCCCATCGACAGCAAAAAATTTTGCAGTTCATGGATAGCTATTCACAAGACGATCCGAACAAAGCGAGTCTCGACGATGTTTTGCAAGGTTTGAATTTTTGCCGCGCACAAATTGCTGCGGGAAAACCCCTTATCATCCAATGCATGTTAGGCCAATCCCGAAGCGCTGCGATGGCGCTTGCGGTCATTGCCGATTGTTTGGGTCATGGCCAAGAATCAGAGGCAGTGAATTTATTGCGCCAATTGCGCCCGGCGGCCAGTCCCAATAAATTAATGCTGGTATTGATCGACCAATTGTTGGGAAGCAATGGCCGCTTGATCCAAGCGGTCAGAGATTGCATCGATCCAAATCAAGCCCTGGCCGCACAAAGGGCGCAGATGCAATGCACAGACCCAGCCAGAGTCGAAGTTAAAATAAGACGCCCGCGCCGAAAACTTGTAAACCCGGCAGATTTGGCGAATGCTGCCGGGCTGTTCGAACTCGTTGCCGCGAGATAGTGTCTATGCCGTCTTGACCATAGCTGCCACTTCGGCGGCGAAGTCTTTTTCTTCTTTTGCCACGCCCTCGCCGACCGCATAGCGGATATAGCCGCCAATAGTCACCGGCGCGCCGATATCTTTTGCGGCATTGGCGAGCACTTGCGAAATTTTGGTTTCGCCGTCGACCACGAACACCTGGTCGATCAGGCACACTTCCTCGTAAAATTTACGCAGCCGGCCTTCGACCATCTTGGCGATAATGTCGGCGGGCTTGCCGGATGCGGCGGCTTGTTCGCTGAACACCGATTTTTCGCGTGCAATGACGTTCGCATCCAATTGATCGGATGAAAGCGCCATCGGATTGGCTGCTGCAACATGCATGGCGATTTGCTTGCCCAATGATTCGGCCTTGGTCTTGTCGCCGGCGGTTTCCAACGCCACCAATACGCCGATTTTTCCCATGCCAGGCGCAATCGCATTGTGGATATAGCAAGACACCACGCCGGATTTTGCCGACAGCGACGCAGTGCGCCGGAAATTCATATTCTCGCCGATGGTGGCGATGGTGTGAGTGATTTCATCCGCTACATTGCGCGATCCAACCGGATAAGCGGCCGCGTTGATGTCGGCGATAACGCCTTTTTTGGCGACCGCGACTTGCGCCACGTTTTTAACCAAATCCTGGAACTGCGCATTGCGCGATACGAAATCGGTTTCGGCATTAATTTCAACCAACGCGCCAGTTGCGCCGGACACGGCCACGCCGACCAAGCCTTCGGCGGCGGAACGGCCGCTTTTCTTGGCGGCGGTCGCAACGCCGGTTTTACGCAACCAGTCGATTGCATCTTCCATGTTGCCGTTGGTTTGAGTTAGTGCCTTTTTGCACTCGCCCATGGGTGCGCCGGTTTTCTCGCGCAATTCGGCGACAAGCTTTGCAGTGATTTGTGTCATGATTTCCTCTCAGTAGGTGTTAGGTGTTGAGAAAGGCTAGGGCGAATTTCCTATGCCCTATGCCATATCCCCTATGCCCTTATTGTTATGCGCTTACCGCGACCGGTTCTTCGGCCACGATGGATTCAACCAAATCCGGCTTCGCCCCAGTATGGCGCGCGCCGCGGTTGATTTCGGCGGCAAGGCCGTCCAACACCGCTTGACCGAACAATTCGCAATAAAGATTGATCGCGCGCATGGCGTCGTCGTTGCCGGGCACGACATAATTGATGCCGTCCGGATCGCAATTGGTATCGACGATGGCGACAACCGGAATGCCCAAACGCCGCGCTTCGGCGATCGCGATGGCTTCCTTATTGGTGTCGATCACGACGATCACATCGGGCAAACCGCCCATGGTTTTAATGCCGCCAAGCGCCTTGTCCAATTTCGATTGCTCGCGCTCCAAGCCCAAGATTTCGCGCTTGGTAAGTCCGATCGCTTCGCGGCGTTCCAATTTGTCTTCCAGTTCTTTTAAATATTTGATCGACTGCGAAACCGTTTTCCAGTTGGTGAGCATGCCGCCCAGCCAGCGGTGGTTGACATAAAACTGTCCGCAACGCTTGGCGATTTCGGCAATCGGTTCTTGCGCGGTGCGTTTGGTGCCGACAAACAAAACACGTCCGCCAGATGCCGCCGTGTCGCGCACGATCTTAAGCGCCGCATGAAGCATCGGCACGGTTTTTTCCAAATTGATGATATGCACCTTGTTACGTTCGCCGAAAATGAATTCCTTCATCTTGGGGTTCCAGCGGCGGGTGTGGTGGCCGAAATGCACGCCGGCTTCCAAAAGCTGGCGCATGGTAAAATCGTTGTAAGACATAAGTTTTCTCTTTCTGTTGTCGAAAACAGAAGCCGTAACAATCAAGATTCCGCAATTCGGGAATCATGCGATTGAATCGCTTGCTGTTTCTTCCGGTTAAACCTCCGCAAGGGCAAGTACTTTGCAAATGCAAAGACCGGAAGCGAAACCAACCATCGGCCGGCACGCCATCCCTGCGTGTGAATTAGCGGCTTTTATAGGGGATTTGCACGGGTTTGGCAAGGGGGTAAAAAGCCTAGGTTTTAGCGTCATACCGGCGAAAGCCGGTATCCATACGATGGTTGATTATGGATCCCGGGTCAAGCCCGGGATGACAGCATACTATCACCCCCCCTAAACCTCCTCAACCCGCACGCCTATGATCGACTTTAGGTCGCTGATGGTTGGGCCGATGGGCACCGGATAGCCGGGCAAATCGATTTCGACCTCTAGTTCCTCCAACCGTAAAAATAATTTGATCTGCTTGCCAGCCATTTTCGACGCCGCGCCATTGGCCGATTGGCGGTACGAATTAAGATTTTGCGACAAAGCGCCGATGGCGTCGGGGCGTTCGACGATAATATTCATGTTGCCGCGCTGTTCGCTTGCCACATCATCAAGCGCCCGCAAAGATTGCGCGGTCATGCGGAATGTTTCGCCATCCAATTGCGTGTCAACGGTCAGCAAGACCGGCTTTCCGGCCTCTAACATTTCGCGCGACGCATTCAAAATCTCCGAGAAAAAAGTCACCTCAAAACTGCCAAACGCGTCGGTGAAATCGACAAAGGCGTATTTATTGCCCTTTTGCGAGCGGCGTTCTTTTTTCGACAGCATCACGCCCGCCAGCGTCAGTTTTCCGGCGCGCTTGTCCATCACCTTGGCCGCTATTTCGGTCGACGGCGTCACATGCAAACGGCGCAGCAACGCTTGGTAGGAATCGAGCGGATGGGCGGAAAGGTAATAGCCCAAAGACGAAAATTCCCTTTGCAGGCGTTCCATCCCGTTCCAAGCATTCGACTTGGTCAGTTTGAAATCACTTGCCTGCCCGCCACCCGCGAATAAATTGTTCTGGTTGCTTTGCTGCTCGGCGCGGCTTGCTTGCGCGTGGCGCAGAATCGATTCGACATTGGCAATCAGCTCGGCGCGGTTTTTGTGCAGCCCATCCAAAGCGCCCGCGCAAATCAGCGATTCCAACTGCCGTTTGTTGATCGCGCGCGGATCCATTCGCCGCATCAAATCTGGCAAATCGGCGAACCGGCCATTGCTGGCGCGTTCAGCGCAAAGCATTTTCATCGCCTCGAAACCGACGCCCTTGAGTGCTGCCAGAGCATAGCGCACCGCGCCGTTTTCGACCGCAAAATCGGGTGCGGATGCATTAATATCGGGCGGCAATAGCGGCACTTGCAAGCGGCGCAATTCGCCGGCGAATTCGGACAGCTTGTCGGTATCGCCCATATCAAGCGTCATTTGCGCCGCCATGAACTGCGCCGGAAAATTGGCCTTTAAATAGGCGGTTTGATAGGAAATCAACGCATAGGCGGCGGCGTGCGATTTGTTGAAACCATAACCGGCGAATTTATCGACCAAGTCAAAAATATGATTGGCGTAATCGGCGGCGATAGTGTTGGTCTTAACCGCGCCGTCGACGAACACTTGCCGTTGCGCGTCCATTTCGGCCTGGATTTTCTTGCCCATCGCGCGGCGCAACAAATCCGCGCCGCCAAGCGTATAGCCAGATAAAATCTGCGCGATCTGCATCACCTGTTCCTGATAGATAATCACGCCGTAAGTTTCGCGCAACACGGGTTCCAGCAGCGGATGCAGATAATCCGGCTTTTCGACCCCTTGCTTGCAAGCGATGAATTTCGGGATATTATCCATCGGCCCCGGCCGGTACAGCGCGACAATCGCGATGATATCCTCGAAGCGGTCGGGTTTCAGTTTTTTCAACACCTCGCGCATGCCGGAACTTTCCAGCTGGAACACGCCGGTCGCCTCGCCGTGACACAGCATGTCATAGGTTCTGCGGTCGTCGAGAGGAATTCTCTCCAAATCCATGTCGATATTTTGCACGCGCAGCAACGCGACCGTTTTTGCTAAAACCGTCAAGGTCTTCAATCCCAGAAAATCGAATTTAACCAGCCCGGCTTTTTCGACGTACTTCATGGAAAACTGCGTCACCGGCAGGTCGGATCTCGGATCGCGATACATCGGGATCAATTGGCGCAACGGGCGATCGCCGATCACAACGCCCGCCGCGTGGGTCGATGCGTGACGGTATAACCCTTCCAGTTTGAGCGCCATGGCGATCAGCCTTGCCACCGCTTCTTCCTCGCGGATCATTTGTTGCATCAATGGTTCGGTATCGACCGCTTGCTGCAAGGTCACGGGTGCGGCAGGATTGTTCGGGATCAGTTTGCAAATTTTATCGACATGGCCATAGGCCATGCCCAAGACGCGGCCGACATCGCGCACCACGGCACGCGCCTGCAATTTTCCAAAGGTGATGATTTGCGCAACCCGCCCCGCGCCATACCGCGATTGCACATAATGAATCACCTCGTCGCGGCGGTCTTGGCAAAAATCGATATCGAAATCGGGCATGGAGACGCGTTCGGGATTCAAAAACCGCTCGAACAGCAAGCCCCATCGCAACGGGTCAAGATCGGTGATGGTCAAAGACCATGCCACAACCGATCCCGCGCCGGATCCGCGTCCAGGGCCTACCGGAATACTTTGTGACTTGGCCCATTGGATGAAATCGGCGACGATCAGAAAATACCCGGCGAAACCCATTTTGATAATGACGTCGAGTTCAAATTCTAGGCGATCTTTATAAATGCTGTCATCCTTCGGCTGGGTTTCGGGATGACATTTTAAACGGGCTTGCAACCCTTCTCGCGCCTTGTTGCGTAAAATTTCGGATTCATCGAGACCGCTTCCATCTTCGAAATGCGGCAGCATCGGCGCACGGCCTTCAAGGATAAAGCTGCATCTTTTGGCGATGGCAATGGTGTTGTCGCACGCCTCGGGCAGATCGGCAAATAGCTGGCGCATTTCGGCGGCGGATTTAAAATAATGATCCGGCGTGGTTTTGCGGCGGTCGGAATCGGCGACCAATTTGCCCTGGGCAATGCATAGCAGCGCGTCATGCGCGTCGGTCATATCGCGCGTGGCGTAAAAGCATTCGTTGGTTGCAACCAGTGGTACGTTAAACCGATACGCCATATCGACCAACGCCGCCTCGCAAGCGTTTTGTTCGGCCAGGTGATGGCGCTGAATTTCAATATAAAGCCGGTCATCGAAAGATTGTTTCAGGAAATTTAGAAATTCTTCGGATTTTTGGGTTTGTCCATCGCGCAGCAATCTTGCCAGAGACCCCTTGCCGCCGCCGGTCAAACAAATCAGCCCGGCGTTAAGTTCCGCCAAACTCGCCGCCGTGATATGCGGATCCATCTGGCGCGCGACTTGATCATAGGCCAAGGCCTGAAGCGCCAATAAATTCAAATAGCCGGTTTCGTTTTGCGCCAATAAAACGATTTGATCGTATTCTATCTGGCCGGGCTTTGCCGTCTTGTCCTCCTGCGCAACGGCTAGTTGACAACCGAAAATCGGCTGAACGCCGGATTTGACGCAGGCATCGCTGAATTCGATCGCGCCGAATAAGTTATTGGTGTCGGTGATAGCCACCGCAGGCATCCGCATCGCCTTGCACAAATCGGCCAATTGGTCGATCTTGAGCGCTCCTTCGGACAGCGAATAGGCGGTGTGATTGCGCAGATGAATAAAGCCCGTGGACATAAGCACAATCTAGCGCATCCGCGAGCGTTGCGGAACAGGCAAGAAAGTCCGCAATTGGGGATAGTTTCATCCCAAGGCAATTCTTAATAAATCCGCATGCGGATGCGTCGGCGCATACCATCCCCACCCTTGTGCATAGTTTATGCTGTTGAGTGTCGCCCCGATCGCGTGCAAAAAGGTTGACGAAATAATCGGCTAATGACACTGTGATGACCATGGAACTGACCAAAACTTATCCGGCCGCCGCCGTGCGCTATGCGGCGAATAAAAATTTCGTGGCGGAGAGCGGTGCGATTTCTTACCGCACACCGCCCGCCAGCATGGAAGCTGAACAAGGATTGATCGGCGCGATCCTAATCAATAATCAAGCCTATGAGCGCATTTCCGACTTTCTAGTCGCCGAACATTTTTTCGATCCGATGCATGCGCGCATTTACGATGCCATTGCCCGCACCATCGAACGCGGGCAAATCGCCAACCCGGTTACTCTAAAACCATTTTTCGATCAAGACCCGGATATGGCCAGTTTGGGAGGTGCGCAGTATTTGGCGCGGCTTGCCGCATCGATCAGCACCATCGTCAATATTTACGATTATGGCCGGTTGATTCACGACATGTTTTTGCGCCGGCAATTGATCGGCATCGGCGAAGACGTGGTCAACGCCTGTTACGACCCCAAGGTTGAAACAACCGCCACCGACCAGGTCGAGGCGACCGAACAAAAGCTGTTCGAACTATCCAAATCCGGCAGCGTTGAAGGCGGTTTCCAGCCGTTTTCCATCGCCCTGACCCACGCCATCAACACCGCGCAAGCGGCGCATAAAAACGACGGCAAGATTTCGGGCGTCGCCACCGGCTTTATCGACTTGGACAAAAAAATGGGCGGGCTGCATAATTCCGATTTGATTATTCTCGCCGGACGCCCGTCGATGGGCAAAACCGCGCTTGCGACCAACATCGCATTCAACGCCGCACGCCGTTTTGGCGCCGAAAACCGCGCCAATCCCAAAGAAAAGCCCAAGACCGTGGCGTTTTTTTCGCTGGAAATGTCCGCCGAGCAATTGGCCAACCGGATTATTTCCGAAGACGCCGGCATATCGTCCGAACAAATCCGCCGTGGCGCGATTTCCCGCGACGAATTCTCGCGCGTGGTCGAATCCGCCAATACCTTGTCGCAAATCCCGTTTTTTATCGATGAAACCCCCGCGCTGTCTATTTCGGCCTTGCGCACCCGCGCGCGGCGATTGGCGCGGCAAACCAATTTGGGATTGATCATTGTCGATTATTTGCAATTGATGACCCTGCCCGGCGGGTTCAGCAAGGGCGACAACCGGGTACAAGAAATATCCGAAATCACCCGCGGGCTTAAGGCGGTCGCCAAGGAATTGCATATTCCGGTCATCGCGTTATCGCAATTGTCGCGACAGGTTGAAATGCGCGAGGACAAGCGCCCGCAATTATCCGATTTGCGCGAATCGGGGTCGATCGAACAAGACGCCGATGTGGTGATGTTCGTTTACCGCGAGGCGTATTACGCCGAACGCGCCGAACCGCGCTTTCCGAAATCGGACGAAAATCAGGATGAATTTTACGCCCGCGCCGCGAAATGGAACGGCGATTTCGAGAAAATCAAAAACCGCGCCGAAGTAATTTTGGGCAAACAACGTCATGGCCCGATCGGATCGATCGATTTGCATTTCAACCCGTCCACAACCAAATTTTCTAACTATGCCCACAGCGAGTCCGAAGACCAGCATCATTACTAGCGCCAATACCCTGGCCAATTCCGGGCCGGTATTGACCGTCGATTTAGCCGCGATCCGCAACAACTATGGTTTCTTGCGTCAATTGGTGGCGCCGGCGGTTTGCGCAAGCGTGGTCAAGGCCGACGCCTATGGGCTTGGCATGGGTGAAGTCGCCAAAACTTTGTTTAGCGCAGGCTGCAAGGATTTCTTTGTCGCCTGGCCGGAAGAAGGCATCGATCTGCGCCCGGCTATCCCGGATGCGCGTATTTTTGTCCTTCATGGCACGATGCCGGGCGTTTCAGAAGAATTGGTACGGCAGAATTTAATACCGGTTTGCAATCATTTGGGGCAATTGGCCGAATGGTCGAATTTTGCCGCTAAAGCCGGCAAAAAACTGCCCGTAGCAATCCATGTCGATAGCGGGTTGAACCGTTTGGGCATGCCGATGGATGAAGTGATCAAGCTTTCGCAAAATTTGGATTTACTGGCCAATCTGGATTTGCACCTGGTCCTAAGCCATCTGGCGATTCCGGCCTTGGCCAATCACGCCATGAATGCCTCGCAGCTGGATCAATTCCGCGCCGCGCTTAAGATTTTACCGAAGACCCCCGCCTCGCTCGCCGCATCCAGCGGCACGTTTTTAGGCCGCGACTATATTTTCGACATGGTGCGGATCGGCAGTTCGATTTACGGCATGAATCCGCAACCCAACAAACCCAATCCAATGCGCGCAGTGGCGAAATTGGAATTCCCGGTTTTACAGTTGCAAGAAGTGCCCATCGGCAAAACCATCGGCTATGGCTGCACATTCAAGACCGAACGCGCAACGCGCGTGGCCACGCTTGGCGGCGGATTCTCGGACGGCTATATGCGCAGCCTGTCCAACAACGGCACAATTTGGATCGGCGATTACCGATGCCCGGTCATTGGCCGCGTGTCGATGGATTTGATTACCATCGACGTCACCGATATTCCATCGCATTTGGTCGAACCCGGCAGAATGATCGCGATTTTAAACGATCACTATACCGTCAACCACCTGGCCGGCGAGGCCAAGACCCGCACCACCGAAATCCTTTGCGCCCTTGGCCGCAAGCCAAAGCGGCGGCATGTGGGTTAGCATTTAAAATTGTTGTCAGTCGATTTCGTCTATGATATAATACAATGTATTACGTCGTAATACATTATTGCCACTTGGGATATACAATGCAAAAATCCACCATCTCCTTACGCATAGATAAAAAGAAAAAAGCCGCGCTTGATGCGATTGCCGCCTGTTACGATTTGGATCGCAGCGAGATCGTCAACCAGGCGATCGCCGACCGCATCGACTATGAACAATACAAAGACAAAAAGATTAAACTTGCCCTTGCCGCAGCCGACCGGGGTGATTTTGCCAAACCCAGTGATGTAAAAAAAACCTTTGCTCTGCTCAGAGCAAAAACCAAATCAAAATCGCGCCAAAATAAAAGTGCCTAGAAATGCCAACCAAAATGGCTAAAATTTTTTGGCTCAAATCGGCGCTTTTGGATATTGAAGATATCTGCAACTTTATTTCTACGCAAAATCCGCGCTCCACAATCATGGTTTTGAATCGGATCGAGGAGATGGCGAACTTGCTCGTCGAATTTGCCGATCTTGGGCGGATAAATACCCGCCATAAGACGCGCGAACTTGTTATCCCAAACCTGCCCTATATAATCGTATACCGCCAAAAATCCGGGAATATAGAAATACTGGCGATTTTGCATACGTCTCGCAACCGTCCCAAAGCGCATCATTAATGCGGCTGTGGTTAAATCATTGTGGTTTTTTGTGATCCATCCTGCTACAAACACAACATGCAAAAAGCCATTCATATCCTTGCCAAAATTGGCCATACTTTTATCAATTTTCTCTCCGCCTGCGGACGGCTGTCGATGTTTACCGGTGCCGGAATCCGCGCGTGCTTCACGCGGCCGTTTTATCCGCATTTGATTTGGCGGCAAATTGTCGATATCGGCTATTTCTCGCTGCCGGTTGTGGGGCTGACCTGCGCATTTTCGGGGATGGTTTTGGCGTTGCAATCCTATACCGGCTTCGCGCGCTTTTCGGCCGAGGGTGCGGTTGCAACCGTCGTGGTGCTTTCCATGACGCGGGAATTGGCGCCGGTGTTCGCGGGATTGATGGTTGCGGGTCGCATTGGCGCATCGATGGCGGCCGAAATCGGCACCATGCGCGTGACCGAACAGATCGACGCGCTGACCACATTGTCCACCAATCCGATGAATTACCTGGTGGCGCCGCGATTGATCGCCGGTGTCACCATGCTGCCGCTGCTGGTATTGATCGGCGATATCATCGGTGTGTTTGGCGGCTATATCGTCGGCGTGTATAAGTTGGGATTCAACCCGGCGACGTATTTGAAAAACACTTTTGATTTTCTGGAATTCCAAGACGTGTTTTCAGGATTGGTCAAAGCCGCGGCATTTGGATTTATCATCGCTTTATTGGGTTGTTACAACGGCTATAATTCCAAGGGCGGTGCGCAAGGTGTCGGCGCCGCCACCACCAATGCGGTTGTGTCTTCGTCGATTCTGATTTTGATTTTCAACTATTTGATTACCGAGATGTTTTTTTCCCGTTAATATAATATTGTCATCCTGAGCGAAGCGAAGGATCTATCCGCTAGCAACTGCAGTGTTTGCCTTCAAGCACCGAATAGATTCTTCGCTACGCTCAGAATGACAGAAAGAGAAAGATGAGCCAACCCAAAATCCAAATTCGCGGTCTTTCCAAATCCTTCGGGCCGAAAAAGGTCTTGCAAGGCCTCGACCTCGACATTAACGCGCAGGAATCGCTCGTCGTGATCGGCGGATCGGGTAGCGGCAAATCGGTGTTAATTAAATGCATTTTGGGCATCGTCACGCCGGATGCCGGATCGATTACAATCGACGGCATAGAGGTTACCAAAATGTCGGTGCATGAACGTCAATCCATTATGCACAAATTCGGCATGCTGTTCCAGGGCTCGGCGCTATTCGATTCGCTGCCGGCATGGGAAAACATCGCCTTTGGATTGATCCAGGGACGCGGCATGGCGCGCGATGAAGCCAAGAAAATCGCCCTGCAAAAACTGGCGCAAGTGGGTTTGCCGGATAGCACCGGCGCGCTGTTTCCGGTCGAATTGTCCGGCGGCATGCAAAAACGCGTCTCGCTCGCCCGCGCGATTGCCGCCAATCCCGAAATCATTTTCTTTGACGAGCCGACCACCGGGCTTGACCCGATCATGGCGGATGTGATCAACAATCTGATCCGCAAATGCGTGCGTGAATTGGGTGCAACCGCGTTGTCCATCACCCATGATATGGCGAGCGTGCGCAAAATCGCCGACCGCGTCGCGATGCTGTACCAGGGCAAGATCATCTGGCACGGCGACGTCAAAAAGATCGAGAATTCCGGCAATGCCTTCGTCGATCAATTCATCCACGGCCGCGCCGAAGGCCCGATCGAGATGGCGGTTAGGGTGGCGTAATACTATATTCCCTCCCCACATGGGGGAGGAAGAAAAGGAAATATGGCCAAGGACAAAACCAGTTTCGTTTGCCAATCTTGCGGCAGCGCGTTCCCCAAATGGATGGGAAAATGCGAGGCGTGCGGCGGGTGGAATACATTGTCCGAAGAATCGCCGTCCGGCACCACCACGCAATTTTCGCGCAAGATTTCCAGCAAGCGCAAAATCGAATTCACATCCCTGCAAGGCGAAGACCGCGACTATGCCCGGGCGGAAAGCGGCATCGCCGAATTCGACCGCGTTTGCGGCGGCGGGCTTGTGCCCGGTTCGGTCATCCTGATCGGCGGCGATCCGGGCATCGGCAAATCCACATTGTTATTGCAAATCGTCGCCAAACTGTCCGGCATGACTACATGCGCCTATATATCAGGCGAAGAATCGATGGAACAAATCCGCCTGCGCGCGCGCAGGCTGAAGGTCGAAAATTCGCCGGTGCAATTGGCCAGCGCCACCAATGTCAGCGATATTATCGCGACCATCGACCGCGCCGACGGGCCAAAAGTCGTGGTGGTCGATTCGGTGCAGACATTATATCTGGAATTTTTGGAATCCGCCCCCGGCACGGTCGCGCAAGTGCGCGCCAGCGCGCAGGAATTGATCCGCATCGCCAAGGCGCGCGGCTTTGTGCTGTTTCTGGTCGGCCACGTCACCAAGGAAGGCACTATCGCCGGCCCACGCGTGCTGGAACACATGGTCGATACGGTGTTATATTTCGAGGGCGAGCGCGGGCATCATTTCCGCATCCTGCGCACGGTTAAAAACCGCTTTGGCGCGACCGATGAAATCGGCGTGTTTTCCATGACCGAATTGGGATTGCAAGAAGTCTCCAACCCATCGGCATTATTTTTATCCGAACGGCGCGGCGATGTATCGGGAAGTGCTGTGTTCGCCGGGATCGAGGGCACGCGGCCGGTCCTGGTCGAAGTCCAAGCCTTGGTCAACGCCACCAATTTCGGCACGCCGCGCCGCACCGTGATCGGCTGGGACGCCGGTCGGCTCGCCATGATTACCGCCGTGCTCGAATCGCGCTGCGGCATTCCGTTATCGGGTTACGACATTTATTTGAATATCGCCGGCGGCATCCGCATTTCCGAACCCGCCGCCGATTTGGCAGTCGCCGCAGCGCTCACCTCCGCATTATCGGGCGTATCAATTTCCGCCGATAGCGTTTTATTTGGCGAAGTGGGACTTGCCGGCGAAGTGCGCAGTGTGTCGCAATCCGACCAGCGCCTGAAGGAAGCCGCCAAATTGGGGTTCAAGCATGGCTTCTTGCCCCGTCCACTGCAAGGCAGATCGCATCAAGGCATTTCCGGCATTGCCGCAACCCCGGTCGAGACACTAGGCGAATTGCTTGAAAAACTGGGACTTACCGACGGTCTTTCAACCAAAAAATCCGCATCACCTGCGGCAAAATTGGCCGCCAATCGCTGATTGCACCTTGCGCTTTCTGTGCTTGCCGGGATATTTGTTTGTTTTTCTTGACCGAGCAAAGGATTGGCTATGCTTTCGAATTTTCATTTAACCAGCATCGACATCGTCGCAATTGCCGTTTTGGCGTTTTTTGGCGCGCTGGGCGCGTGGCGCGGTTTTATGAAAGAGATTTTATCCATTGCCGGTTGGGCGGCGGCTTCGTTCGCGTTGTTTTTCGGATTTGTGCCATTGCAACCCGTCACCCGCGATTTCGTGCATAACACCGCGATTGCGGATTTCATCACCGGCGCGCTGTTGTTTGCCGGAACATTGATCGTGGTATCGTTTATCGCGCATTTCCTATCCAAATGGATCAAGGACAGCGCCTTGGGCGGCGCCAACAGCATGTTGGGATTCGTATTCGGCCTGGCGCAAGGCACGTTGATCATTTGCTTGGGATTCTTTTTGTATTCGGCGGCACAACCCGACCCCGACGAATATCCGGATAATCTTAAAAATGCCGCCTCGCTGCGCTATATCCAAAATGCCACCGAATTTATCGTCGGATTGGTGCAAAACAACGCGGCAAGCGACGATGCCGAAACCCCGTCCGAACGGGCGCAGCAGAAAATAGATGAAAACAACCAAGAATCCGAGTATAAAGAGATAGAAAAAGACGGTCTTGAACCGCCCGCGCCATAAGTGAAGTAGGGTATAGGGCATAGGGTATAGGAATAACATGCGGCAGGAATTGACCACCAACCCGTTTGACGACGACAAGCTGCGCGAAGAATGCGGCGTATTCGGGATTTTTAACCACGCCGATGCGGCGGCGCACGTCGCCCTTGGCCTTCACGCGTTGCAGCACCGCGGCCAAGAAGCCGCCGGTATTGTAAGCTTCGACGGCGAGATGTTCCACACCCACCGCGAAATGGGGCATGTCGGCGATGTTTTCGGCAAACCAAAAAATCTGGAACCTTTGGTCGGCGATTCGGCCATCGGCCATGTGCGCTATGCCACGACCGGCGATGTGGTGATCCGCAATGTGCAGCCGTTTTACGCTGAATTCGATTTCGGCTCGCTGGCGCTTGGCCATAACGGCAATTTAACCAATGCCGAAACATTGAAAAAAGAATTGGTCAAAAAGGGCTGCATTTTTCAATCCACCACCGATACCGAGGTAATCATTCATCTGATCGCGCTATCGAAAAAGGGATCGATCATCGACCGCATCATCGACGCCTGCCGGCAAATCATGGGCGCATATTCATTGGTGATGATGACGCGCGAAGCCGTCATCGGCATCCGCGACCCGAATGGCGTGCGCCCCATGGTGATCGGCAAATTGGACGATTCCTATATCGTTTGTTCGGAAACCGTGGCGCTCGACATCATCGGCGCCGAATTCGTCCGCGACGTAAAACCTGGCGAGATGGTCATTATCACCAAATCCGGCATCCGCTCGCTCATGCCGTTTCCGCCTGCGCCGCCCAAATTCTGCATTTTCGAATACATCTATTTCGCCCGCCCCGATTCCACCATCGATGGCCGCAATGTCTATGAAGCGCGCAAATCGATTGGCGCGATCTTGTCGCGCGAATTCCCGGTCGATGCCGATATGGTCGTGCCAGTGCCGGATTCCGGCGTTCCCGCCGCAATCGGGTACGCCAATGAATCGGGAATTCCATATGAATTGGGCATCATCCGCAATCATTACATCGGCCGCACTTTTATCGAACCGACCGATAAAATCCGCCATCTGGGCGTCAAGCTGAAACACAACCCCAACCAAAGCATGATCAAGGGTAAGCGCATCGTGCTTGTGGATGATTCGATCGTGCGCGGCACCACGTCGAAAAAAATCGTCGAAATGATGCGCGCCGCCGGCGCCAAGGAAGTGCATATGCGCATCGCATCGCCGCCGACCAGCAATCCGTGTTTTTATGGCATTGCGACACCGGACAAATCCGGATTGATGGCGGCCAATTACGATATCGAGGCGATGCGGAAAATGATCAAGGCCGACAGTTTGGCGTTTATTTCCATCGACGGGTTGTACCAAGCCATGGGCGAAGCGCGGCGCAACAATAACTTGCCGCAATTTTGCGATGCATGTTTTACCGGTGAATATCCGATCAGCCTGACCGACTCTGAGAAAAAGGCCGAGCCATCCGAAAAGCAATTGCCGCTAATAACCGAGATTGTCTGAAATCATGAAAAAACTGGAAAATAAAATTGCGGTCATCACCGGCGCATCGCGCGGAATTGGGCGCGCGGTGGCGCATGCCTATGCAAAACAAGGCGCGCGGCTGGTGCTGATTGGCCGCGACGTCCAAGGGCTTGAAGCAACCGACGATCTGGTGCAATCCGCGGGGGGCGAGGCGACATTGGTGCCGCTCGACCTTGGCAAGGTGGATATGATCGATACGCTCGCCGCGGAATTGGCCAAAAAATTCGGCAAAATCGATGTGCTGGTCGGCAACGCCGCAACATTGGGCGTTTTGACGCCGATCCAAGACATCAAGCCGCGCGATTTTAACCATGTTATGACGGTCAATTGCCACGCGCATTGGCGTTTGCTGCGCGCTTTGCATGGCGGGCTTTTGGCCTCATCCGCCGGTCGTGTAATTTTTACCACAAGCGGCGTGACCGCATTCAACCCCGCATATTGGGGCGCATATAATATCAGCAAATCGGCATTGGAATCATTGGCCATGACCTATGCGAATGAGATTCAGTCGACGAATATCCGCGTGAATTTAATCGATCCCGGCGTGGTGCGCACCCAATTGCGCGCCGAAGCGTTTCCAGGTGAAAATCCGCAAATGCACCCCTCGCCCGAAAGCATTTGCGATTTATATGTTCGACTGGCCATGACCGAATGCGACAGCAACGGAAAAAAATATTTCGCGCAAAACGCATCCAAAGCCGCCGCCTAGAATCCGGGAAATTATCCAACGCTCAAATTGGACAGAAGTTTGACCAGGTTTTTTTGAGCCATGTTGGCTTTTGAGAGCATCGAAATTCCCGCTTGCTGACGCATTTTATCGGCGGTGTATTGCGCCATTTCGGCGGCGACGTCCAGGTCTTCATAGGAACTGCGCGCGGATTCCTGGCTTTCGGTAATGGTGCCGATATTGGTTTGAACCGCCAACAACCGGTTGGTGATGGCGGCGACCGACGTGCGGAATTTGATCAGCTGGTTCTGCCCTAGCTTGATGAAATCCTCTGCGCGCTTGGCGGCGCCGACATCGCGGATGTTGGTGAATTCAAGTCCGTTATAGAGCGAATTCAATGTCAATCCGCCAAAGCGGAAACCGATCGAATTGCTGCTGTCCGCCGATATGCCGACCCGTACATTGCCTTGCATCCCCATCAACGCGTTGTTCAAAATCACCCGGTGATTGTTGTTAAGCCCAAGATTGACATCCAACCGCCCATCGCCATCCAAATCCGCAATCGATGCCGCCCAACCGCCAGCACCGATGGAAATAAAGGTCGCCGCAGCCCAGGTCAAATTGCCGGTGCCTTGGCGATAAACGAGGCGGCTTCCGGCGCTATCGAGAGAAAGCAGGTCGATTTTCCCGTCACCATTGAAATCGGCGGCATAAAAGCGGTCGTTGGTGGTGCCCATGGACACGCTGGTTGCCGCATTCCATCCGCCCTGGCCGTTGTTCAGCAAGTAATATGCGCTGCTGATGCCATTGCCTTCGTTTACCACCGCATCTAAAAATCCGTCATTGTTGATATCCGTCATGGTGAAGTTGTTGATGACCTGCCCGAACGCCGCCGTCGACGATCCCACTGTAAATGTGCCATCGCCGTTGTTGATCAAGCTGCGCAGTGTTCTGCCGGTGCTATCCAAACCGACGATATCCACAACCCCGTCATTATTGACGTCGACGGATTGCATGCGGATATTCGCACCAACGCTGACATTATACCCGCTGCCGAATGTTCCATTGCCGTTGCCATAGAATATATTGATCGAATTTGCGGCACCAACAGTGACAATGTCTATCTTTCCATCGCCGTTATAATCCCCGCTTGTGGCGAATCCCAACGTCGGGCTGATCGCAAGATTGCCGTTTTGCGTAAACGTGCCGTTGCCGTTATTCAAATAAATCCGCGAGGTGCTGCCGACCCAGACGAAATCCTGCTTCCCGTCGCTGTTGAAATCGCCCGCGATCAAACTGGCGACGGAAGGCAACGCGCCCAAGACCGAGCTTGCCGCAGCGAACGTCCCATCGCCGATGCCTTTAAGCAATTTAACCGTCGTGTCCCCGCCCGCGATCAAGATATCGTTGATGCCGTCGCCATCGAAATCCGCGACCACTTGAGATTGAAGCGTGGTGCCCATCGCATAGTCGGTGCCGGTGGCAAAACTGATTCCGCTTTGCGCAAAGATATCGATGCCACCGAATTTTGTGTTAGACGAGAGCCGGTTGATTTCCGCTTTGATTTGCTGATATTCGGTATCCAGCATGCCGCGTTCGGTGTTGGATAAATTTCTCGATTGCGACTGAGAGGCAAGCGAACGCATACGGTTCAGCATATCGTCGGCGCGCTGATACGCGCCTTCAGCGGTTTGCATCATTGAAACCGCCTGGGTCGCGTTCAACATCGCCGACCGCCAAGAAACGATTTCACCGCGAATGCGCGAACCGATCGCCGACGCTACCACGTCGTACCGCGCGCTGGGTGCCACCTTGCCGGTCGACAGACGATCCATGGCGCGCATCATCGCTTGGTCGTTTTGCTTCAACGACCGCGTAGCGATACTCGCTCCTTGATTGGATTGAATCGTCAGCGACAAGGTTTTGTGCCTCCTGCATCTGCAACCGGCCGCAGATATACATTATCCGCTTTATTCATGGCCAATTTCCGGATAGAGTTCTATCCATTTACCATTGTTACATATAATGGTAATTATTCATTAAAGTTTTCAGTAATTTTATTGCTGACAACGACATATAATAGCGTGTAGTACTTTATAAATTGGCTCAAAATATGATTACAATATTTCAGAATCCACTGCTTCACCCCTCGCCCGAAAGCATTTGCGATTTATATGTTCGACTGGCCATGACCGAATGCGACAGCAACGG
>FRDC01000155.1_pt1 | contig 66813 bp, 102 predicted proteins | sample 1106171 | NCBI WGS metagenome assembly FRDC01 (sample SAMEA3930566, study PRJEB13176) | freshwater metagenome | biome: Drinking water system; feature: drinking water; material: water | place: Singapore | collected 2014-12-20 | reverse complement strand
CACGATCGTGGAAACCGGAATTGCAGGGCGATCCGGTTCAGCTCGATATCATGGTCAAGGCAGACCGGCTCAAAGGGTCCATGAGCGCAAAACCGCCAGCGGCCATACTCAGGTTCACCGCATTTAATGCACTTGGCCATGCGAGGTTAACCCTTGCGCGTGCGTGGTCCATACTCAGCAACAAGCGCTGCCTCCCGCGCCTCCTCGACGTAAACCTCTTTCATGAGATCACGGCCGGACTTGATCATACTCTCGGCAAGGTCGCGCTTGGCTGCGGTGCTCGCGGCTTTGTTCAGCACGCCCTGAGATTGACGGGCGTCCTGGTAGGGGCCGCCCGTATAGACCCGCCGTCGCGCGTGGTACAAGGGGCTGTCATACATCAATTTCGGGTCGGCCATGTGGTGTCCTATCCTCACTCGGCGGCGTTGGCAGCAGCATGGGCAGGCCGCGATGATCCATTATCCTGCGTGTCATACCCGGCATGGGCGTAATACCCAACCGGTGTCATCTGGCTATTGCGGGAATATCCAGGTGGTGCAGTCCAGGCAATCTCAAGCGTGGCGTAGCGGTGCATAAGGCCAGCCGCTACAACCCGAACATCGCCGTATCCAGGCGAGTGGGAGTTTAGGTTCTCGAACCGCACTAGGCCTGTTGTTCCTGGCAGGTCAAGGTCATCAAGAAGCCATTGCCGCTCTGTTGAGACAACGCCGCGAAGGGCGTCTTCAAGCGTGATCTTGCGCATCCTTGCCCCCCTTCAGAAGAACACACGGCGGCCCGGTGCCGTTAACCTTGAGTGCTGGTAGGAGGACCGCAAAGCCGGTAGCGGCATACACTCAAACCGTGGTCCAACGTCATCGAATCATGCGCAAAGTCTAAGACTAGAGGCCCAAGCGGTCAAGGTTGGATAGACCGCTTAAAATAAATTGCGCGACCTGTAAGTATTTGCTTGACTGCCGGGCGCAGTCGTGGCCTTATGGGTGCAACACGACAGGAGCGACCGGCAATGACCAAGCAGCCCGAACCCAAGATCACCACCGCTACCGCAGCCGCCCGCAAGGCGATTGAACTCCGTTTGGCCGACCGCCGCAGCGATCTCATCGCCTATGGGATGGCCCATACGGACGCGACCATGTCGGACGACAACTATTACAACTCCGGCCGTGCCCGCCTTGCCCTTGATCGCATAACCGACACCAACCGCGAGATCGGGCTTCTTGAACTCGCCCTCGCCGAGTTTGCCGAAAAGGACGCGGACAATGAGTGAGGGGCACAAAATCCAAATCCTCCCGCTTGTTAGTCCCGGCGGCTGGTGGGGTCTGTTTATCAACGACGTCCTCGTCCGCGCCTTCGACACCCAGGGCCAAGCTGTTGGCTGGGCATCCGATCCAACTCTTGTGTGAGCTGCCATGCCATCCACCCAGCAACCCTCTTATTCCGAGACCGCGACAGCCTACTTCTGCACCCTCACCCACAAGGGTGCTCCCATTGCCGAGACCTGCCGGCACAAGAGCATGAGCGCCGCTGTTCTTGATGGCTATCGCCTCGAATCAACGCTCAAGGACGTCGTCCCGGCACTGCGCAACCTAGCCCTGACCGTTGATGTGCACACAGCGTTTCTCCCGCAAAGGCCGCCTATGATTGAAGACGCGCTTTATGAATCCACCCTCGATATTCAAGACGCCATCCACGTCGCCATCGGATCAAGTTTGACCTGCGTTCCTCCTGAGTAGCCTGTTGTCCCTAGCAGGCCACCTTGGCCAGTGACCTCTTCCCACGAGAGGTTGCTGGCTATTTTTTTGTATCGAATCGCCGTAAGCATCGCAGACCCACGGCGCCCTCAACGCGCACCCGAGGCCCTCAACGAAGGGCCGCCATGTCGTCAGATATCCGCGATTTCTCGCGCCGCTGCCAAGCGCGCCTTGACGCCCTTATCACATCCCACACCGCGCAATTGATCAAGTCCGGGGCCGCAAGCCATGACCGGATCGCAGGCCACATCGCAGGCCTCAATCTGGCGCGCACCGAACTATCCCGCGAAACCACCAACTGGGTCGAAGGCAAAGAGGAGCGCGATTGACGCATGACGGGTCTTATTATTCCAAAGCACGTTGCACGCGCTGCAACCAAGGCTGCCGCTGAAAAGCAGGAGGCTGTTGCGCTAAAGCCCGCAGGCGCGATCCAGTCGAGCATCGACGTTGGCCATCCCTGGCTTGGCGAGGATGTGCCTGACGCCCTGGTCAAAAAGCTCCAGGACATGCGCGCCGTCCATCGCTTCAACATCCTGGTAAAGCGCGTCGATATCAAGCGCAAGGTCGGGAGTGTTTACATCCCCGACAGTGTCGCGGCCGATATGCAGTGGCTGCAAGGTCTCGGTGTCGTCGTTGTCGTTGGCCCGAGCGTCTATCGCGGACAGAAGTTCGAAGACGTTGGTCTTAGCCCCGACGATGCGCCGAAGGTTGGAGACGCTGTCTGGTTCAACGCCCGGGTGCCGCAGAAGATCAAGATGGATGGCATTGAGTTTCTATTGCTACCCGACGACGCGCTGCTGATGACCATTCCGCGCGAAGACCTGCACCGCTTCTCATTCAACTTCTAAGCCGGAGATATCACATCATGAGCGCACGCACAGCGACAGCATCAGCGACGAATGTATCCGCTCACGCAGACAGCGAAGTCGCCGTCTGGGATACGGGCCGCATTAAGTGGTTCGACCAAACGCGGCGCTACGGCTTCATCATTGCAGACGAAAGTGGCATCGAGATTTTTCTGCCGTGGACAATCCTTCAGGAATCTAATATCCCGGAGCGACTGGCGAGAATCAACGCGCCAGTGCGGTTCCGGTGTGATCCCCCTGAGGCACCCGGCAAACGCCCAAAGGCGACGCACATCGTTTTGATTAACCGCTAAGGCGGGCGTCACCTTCTTCTTTCTCCTCTCTGCATTCTGATTCTGAGGCCACCACGCGCTCAGCAATCACGCTTGCGCGGAGCATGGAGAAACCCATGAGCACCCTATTCGGCGGCGGGCTAGAAAGCACGACGCTTCCTGATGTCAAAGCAGGCGATGACGACCTTCTGCCGCTTGACGACGACTTTGAGATTTCCTTCAGCGACGACGATCCGTCCCAGCAGTTAGCGCCGCCAGCAGCCGCGCCCTTGCGTGGACAGAACGAAGACGATGCGCCGGGCCAGAATGGTCATAGCGGCGACCCCGACCTCGCCGATATCGAAAACCCACGCATTCGCGACCGCATCATGCGCGAGCGCCGTCTGCGCGAAGAGGCCGAGACCCGCGCTCAGCGCGAGACGGAACAGATCGAGCAAGCCCTGCTCCAATCTGAAAAGACAAAAATCGCAATCCAGCGCGATGCGTTCCGTCTAAGCCTCGACGGCGTTGATGTTCGCATTCGCACCGCGACCGAAGCCCTCAAGATGGCGCGCGCCGACGGCGACACGAACGCTGAGACGGATTTGGAGGCACAAGTCAGCGAACTCCGTCAAGTCCGTGGCAACCTTGAACAGCAGATGGGCCACCTGCCGCGTGAGGCGGACCTAGACCGCGCCTACGCCGAGCACGTCTCATCTCGCAAACAGCTCGCCGCCCAACGCCGCCCGCGGGACGCGGATGATTCCGTCCGCCCCCTCAACGACAAGGCGGCACAGTGGGCGCGCAACAATACCTGGATGAGCGACAGAACGCGCACGGTCGAAAACCAAGCGCTTTTGACGATCAACAACAGCCTCGTGAATGAGGGATACGACGCCAACAGCGACGATTTCTTCGTCGAGATGTCGCGGCGTTTGGCGCGCACGTTCCCAGCCCTTGGCGTCAAGGACATGGCAGGCCGCCAGATCGGGGGCACACCCCAGCAACAAGGTCAGCGCCGCGCGTCCCCGCCGGTTGCGGATGCGCGCACACAAGCTCCGGCCTCGGCCAGGGTCTCGATGCGGACGGTTGAATTGGACCGCACCGACCGCGCCATGATGCGTCAGTTGGGCATTGACCCGAGCGACAAGGCCAAGGTCAAGCGCTTCGCCAAAGAGAAATTCGAGCGCCTGCGCTCTGAGCAGAGAGGATATTAAGAATGCCCCGCATCACATCATCGAACGGCTCGATCAGCCAAGACCCGGTGCCGTATTACAACGCGCCAGCGCATCTTGGGCCTGTCGGGCCTGATCTCGATACGGCTGACCGTATCCGCGACGTCTCTGGACGCCCGGCCATGCACGAGATGCGCGATGCTGAGGCGGATATCCGCACTCTGCCGCGCACAACTTCGGAAGTGGCTTGGCGCCGCCCAACCAATCTCGATGCACCAAACCCGCGCCCCGGCATGGTGCAGCGGTGGGTCCGGGCTGAGATGCGCTCTGAAACCGACAACCTCAACTGGACGTCGAAATTGCGCGAAGGCTGGCGCCCGCGCGATCCGGCAACCCTCTCGGCTGCGGATGCGCATCTGGGCTTAACGGCGGCCAATCACAACGGCCAGGGCGTCATCCGCGTCGGCGGGTTGATCCTGGTCGAGATGGAAGAAACACGCATTCAGGCCCGGCGCCGGGCGGTCTCAGAGCAGAACCGCAGGCAAGAGGCCTCCGTCTCGGCAGAGACAGACAAGATTTCGCGCGAAGGGCAGGCCATCGGGGCCGCGCCCATCGTGCGGGAGGAGCGGAACGAGGTCTCGACCGGACGTCGTCCACACACAATGGCCAACTAAGAGGAGATTTTTAAATGGCCAATGCTGACTTGGCGTCCGGCTTCAAAGTCGTTCAGAACGGCTCTGGAGGCATTCCGGGCCGCCTCAATGAATACCCGATCGCCACCACTTATGGTACGTCGCTTGGCGATGGCGATATGGTGAAGCTTATTGCCGATGGTTCTATTGCGCTCGCGGGCGCAACCGATCCGTACATCGGCGTCTTCAAGGGCGTTAAGTACGTCGCCTCGGATGGCTCGACCGTGTTCCGCAAGAACTGGATTGCGTCCACGGCTGAAAAGTCGGGCACGACCATCCTGGCTCTTGTCGCGGATGATCCGTCAGCCGTCTATGAGGTTGTGGCCGACACATCGACGACACAGGCAAGCGTTGGCCAGTTCGCCAACCTTGTGGCGTCCGCAGTCGATGCCAACGGCAACTCGACGATGTCGGTTGTTCATGGTGGGTCTGAGGTCCAGTTCATGATCACCAAGCTGATCCTTGGCAAACCGGTGCGCAACGCGGCGGGCAATCAGGACGTGTCCACGACGGGAACGTATTCCATTGTCCACGTTCGCCCCCTCATGCACCAACTTGGCGCCAACTCGGCGTCTGAGTTGTCCGAAATTTAACCGCGGCGTGGGCCAGTAGAGAAAGGATTACAGCTATGACTATGACTCGCGCCCAATTTGCAAAGCAGTTGCAGGACGGGCTGAATACGGTGTTCGGTATGGAGTACGACTCTTTCCCGACCGCCTATGACAAGATGTTTGAGACGGTGTCATCGAGCAAGGCTTATGAGGAAGACGTCCTCATGGTCGGTCTCGGTGGTGCCGCTGAAAAGGCGGAAGGCGCTGCGCTGACGTATGACAGCGGTGCAGAAGCCTGGGTAGCACGCTACAACCACGTCACGACCGCACTCGGTTTCCGTATCACCGAAGAGGCCATTGAAGACGGCCGCTATGGCGATATCGGCGCCAAGTACTCCAAGGCTTTGGCGCGCTCGATGCGCTACACCAAGGAAGTCCGCGGCGCGTCCGTTTACAACAACGGCTTCTCGTCGTCCTACACGGGCGGCGACTCGAAAGCACTTCTGGCGACGGACCATCCGCTTGCCGGTGGTGGCACTCTTGCCAACAAGCCTTCGACCGATGCCGACTTGTCGGAAGAGGCGCTTGAGGACGCGATGATCGCCATCGACGGTTTTGTCGATGATCGCGGTCTTCCCATCATGGTCCGGGCGCAGTCGCTGCATGTTCCGCGTCAGTTGCAGTTCATTGCCCACCGTATCCTGAAGTCCACGGGCCAGTCCGGCACCGCCAACAACGACACCAACGCGCTGAAAGACATGCAGGCCCTTCCGGGTGGCGTGTCGGTCAACGTCTATCTGTCGGACCCGGATGCTTGGTTCATTCGCACCAACGCCGCAGACGGCCTAAAGCACTTCGAGCGCCGCAAGCTCAAGCGCGGCATGGAAGGCGACTTTGAGACCGGCAACATGCGGTACAAGGCGAGTGAGCGGTATTCGTTTGGATGGACAGATTGGCGCGGGGTATTTGGCAGCAGCGGTTCCTGATGTAAAAATGCAACACTCGCATTTTTAGTCCAAGCAAACCGGAGGAGGAAGGCCGTGTTTGTCAGCACCACCCTTGCTCACTCTGCACGCACACGACGGCGCGCGGCTCTGTTCGCAAAGTTGCGCGCCGGTCTTGAACGACGCTTGAGAACCACGTCACGCAGAAGCGACGGCTTGCAACCCGCATGTCCGTCGTTGGGCAACCCCAACGCTTCAAGGAGTACACACCATGCCGTCACCCGTTCGCTTTTCCTACGGTGTCACGAACTCTGGCCCGAACGCGCCGATGTATGCGCTGATCGCGCCCGATCCGACAAAGCTGATCACCTACTTCAATGATTTCCACGGTTACACGTCCGGCGATTGGACCGTTACCGAGACAAGCGCGTCTGCAACACAGGCCGCAACGAGTGTTAATGGTGGTGTCCTGGCTTTGACGGGCGACTCGGGCGGTGGCGCGACAGACGTTGTCCAGCTTCAGTTGCCGGTTGAGACGTTCAAAATCATCGCGGGCAAAAAGCTCTGGCTTAAGGCCCGCTTTGCTCTGACGGCTGGCACGATGAACAACTTCGGTGCCCTTGTCGGCTTGGCGATCACCGGCACCAGCGCTGTGGCTGGCGTGACCGACGGCTTCTACTTCCGCAAATCAACCGGGTCGAGTGCCCTTGAGATGGTGCTGGAAAAGGACTCGACGGAAGCTTCTGTTACGATGATCGCCGCGCCGGGGACGACCACGGCCACCTATTACGAATGCGCCGCCTATTATAACGGCAAGGACTCGGTTGAGGTTTACCTCGACGGCGTCAAGGTCGGCACGCACACGACGCTGACGGCGCTCTGCGATGACGAGGAACTGTCCGTCACGATCGCGTCGGTCAATGCCACGGCGGCGGCGGCCAACGTCCTTAGTATCGACTACATCTATGTCGCGACCGAACGCTAAGCCTTAAAGAAGCGATCCTACCCACCGGCGGCAGCTTGATATGACGCCGCCGGTGGCACCGCCCAAACCCCTCAATATCTCTCGTGAGAGGACGCAATGGCAGATGCAGTGACAAGTCAGACGCTCGTCGATGGCGAGCGTAATCTGGTGATGAAGTTCACCAACATCTCGGACGGGACCGGGGAGTCGGCCGTGACGAAAGTCGCTGCCGCGACCTACGGCACCAACGTCCGCATCATGAAAATCCATTATTCAACGGCTGGCATGGGCGTTGACATCCTGTGGGACGCAACGTCCGACGTCTTGGCGTGGCACCTGCCCGCAGACCGCGGCGGGACGCTCGATTTTACGCGCTTTGGCGGCATTTCGAACAACGGCGGGTCAGGCGTCACCGGCAATATCCAGTTCACGACCGTCGGTCACACGGCGGCGGACCGTTACACGATCCTGCTTGAGATGGCGAAGACATAGGCTCCCTGTTTTTGAGGACGATTTTGCCATGCCGCATTTTTTGACGCCTTGGTTTGACGATATGAAGACGTTGTTGACGACGGGTAACTCCCAGTCGCTCTCAACGTGGACGTCCGTCGGCGACATGAACTCTGCGATTGCGCCGAGCTGCACTTCAAACGCATCCATGATCGGCTTGCTCAAAGCGATCCTGCAAGCCCTCCCCTCGGCGAACGCCAACGATTACCTCTATGCGATCCACTACCCCGCCGCGAACACCAAGGCGACAGCTACCCTAGCCGCCCCCGGCGCCGGCAAGCATATCGTCATCGACAACGTGTCGGCCTCTCTACAGGCCGGTGCGCTCGCGGTTGCGCTTGGCACGGTGCAGTTAAAAGCGGGCGCGACGGTTCGTTATCAGCAGTCTCTTATCGCAGCCATCAGTGGCATTGCGACGGTCGAAATGCCCATGCAGATCATGTTTCCTGAGGACACAGCAGCAACGCTTGAGTTTACCGCCGCGTCCGGCGCTAACACGACACAAGGCGTCTGCGTTACCGGACGCATTGTCACAAAAGCATAAGGCAGGATTGGGGTAGTCGTGAGCCATACAACGCATGTGCCACCTGGGTGGCAACGCTACGCCGACCAAGCCTACCAGCAGGGCCGTGCTGAGGTGCACGCCCAGTACCAGGGCGCGGCCCAGTACGCCCATGCCCCGGTGCAAGCGACTCAGCCCCCGCCCATGCCACACCCTATGCCGCATCAGGCCATGCCACCGCCAGCACCGGCGGCGGAAGCGCCGCCCAAGACGTTCGCCTTCGAAGGCATCAACGCCAACGTCATGACCGTCATTTCTATGGTCGGGTTTGTTGCCTGGGTTACCTACCTCGGCACCACACAACTGCAATCCTTGCAAGTTGGCCAAGAGCGCACCGAAGACAAGATCGACCGCACGGCGTCCGAGATCAAAGGGCTTGTCTCAAACTATACAGCATCGACGACAGATCGCTTCAAGCGGCTGGAAGACGAATTGAAGGCGCGGTCCCTGTCGCGGTTCTCGCGCAGCGACATGGAAGTCTGGTGCGCCAAGACGGAACGGCTGAACGCGGATATCAAGTGGCGCTGCGGGCCTATCATCACGCAATTGTCCGGGCATACCCCGCCGATTTGGGAGAACGCAATCCCAGCATGGGCAACGGCAACAACTGAACCACCAGCGGCGGGGACCACCCCATGACGACATCCGGCTCGTTCTCGTTTGATCCATCGTTCGCTGCCCTGCTTGACGAGGCCGTCGAGCGGGCAGGCATTGATCCGCAAACGCTGACGCACCGTCACATCGCGTCCGCCAAGATGTCGCTCAACCTGATGCTGACCGAGTGGGCGGCAATGGACGGCGATGCGCTTTATCGCGTCGCGACGACAACAGAATCCGTTTCAGCATCCGACCCGTCGTTCACGCTGCCAAGCGGTGGGTTTGACGTGATCGACATGGTCGTCGCTTACGATGGCGAGACGGCGGAAGTGGCCCTGTCCCGCATCTCGCGGCAGGACTATCTCAATATCGCCGATAAGGATGAGGAGGGAATGCCGCGGCAGTTCTACGTCGATGTATCCACGCTCAACGCCCCCGCCGTCTACGTCGTCCCGGTCCCGGATGCGGCGTGCGTCTTCCGCTATGACTACCTGCGGCTTGTGCAGACCGTCACGGGCTTGTCCGAAACTTTCGACGTGCAGCGGTTGTGGCTAGAGGCGGTTGCGGCGGGCCTTGCCGAACGGATGGCGGCTAAGTTCAACGTCGCGCGCCTTCCGGCTCTTATCCCCCGCGCCAAGGAAAGCTACGCCATTGCGCGCCGGGCGGGGTCGGGCGCGTCTCAGATCACGATCTCAGCCCGCGGCTTTGGCTCCGTTCGAACGCGGAGGCGCAGCTAGGCCATGTCAGTCCGCCGCCACATGAAGCGTCTCGACGACCGGACGGGCCGGTTGGAGCGCGCCATCAACATGGTCAATGACGGTATCGTGCCGGGCATCCTCGTGCGCCGGGGTGAGCAGGACCGCGTCCATCCACAATCCATGCCGCGCCTTGTTGGCCTGGACCGGGCGCAACTGAAACCAACCCCACCTATCGATGATGCGCTGGAAAACGCCGTCTTCTACGTCGGGTTCACGGCCATGGGATCGAACTTCCAGCGGCCGAACATGCCAAGCCTGCGCTTTGAGCAAACGTGGGGGACGTTCACCTATTACGACGACGGGACGCAATACGGCTATTCCGAAGGCGGCTATGGCCAATACGGCTATGGCGGCGGGTCAACGGAAGAGCCAACGGTCGATCAGAGGTTCTAGGCGATGGCACAGTTTACAACGACCTACGCAACCCTGATCTCGCAGATTGAACTGTTCGTCGAGGATGACTCGACGGAGTTTGAATCATCCATCCAAGGTTGCGTCAACCGCGCCGAAGAGCGGATTTTGAACGACCTCGATCTGGCGCTGTTCAACACGACACAGACAACAGCGACGGCTCAGGCAATCCCGTACACAACGCGGTCGATCACGACAAGCCCGATCCATTCGATCTATCTGACCTCAGCAGGGCGGCATATCGAGCGCCGGTCTCTCGACTATATCCAGAGTTACGGCGGGTCTGGCGCGCCGCTCTACTTCTACGAAAGCGAGACACGCATCTGGTGGGCGCCCGTGCCTGACGCGGTCTATTCCGTCAGCATCACACACCCGGTCAATCCCACGCCCCTGTCCGGCTCAAACGACACGAACTGGATCACACAGAATACAGCCGATCTTCTGCTCTGGGCGTCCTTAGTTGAGGCTGAGCGCTTTTTGATCGCGCCGGAGCGCGTCACGGAGTTTGAGGCATCCTACGCCGCGCGTCTTGGTCCGATCCGGGCCTATTGGCGGGCCGACATGCAGACCGGATACGAGCCGATCAACCCAACCCCAACCCCGACGCAGACGCGATAAGGAGCAGCGCCGAAAGTGTCCATCGTTTACTGCCAGAGCTTCCTGCTTGAGACGATCACCGGCGTGCATGATTTCAGCGCCGATGCGGTCAAGCTCGCGCTGTTCGATGCGGCGGCGGCATTTGATTCCGCAACGACGGCTTATTCAACGACGAACGAAGTCCCCTCAGGCAGCGGCTACACGGCGGGCGGCGTGACGCTGGTCAAGACATTGACATACCCCAAAATCGAGGACAACGCGGCGTGCGTCCGGTATGAGACGGCGTCCTGGACGCTGACGGCTGAGAAGACGTTCCGCTATGCGCTGATGTACAACGCGACGAAAAGCAATAAGGCGATCCTGTCGATCGATCTTGGCCGGTCGCGCGCCTATCGGCGTGGCTTTTCCATCAATTTTCCGCTCGCTGCGAATGCCATCATCCGGCAGGTCGCACCCACAACCCCGCTGTAAGGAGGAGGCGACATGGCATCGACAGCAACGACAAGCCTTCGCGCCGAACGGCAGGGCGCTCAAGACAACCCTGGCACATGGGGCGATAATCTCAATGTCGCGCTGGACGTGTTTGACGCAGCCATTGCCGGGTCGGCCTCGATCTCGACGACGGGCGGGACGACGACGCTTGCTGATAGCGATTACGCGGCGGATGCAGCGAAAAGTATGGTGCTCGATGTCACGGGCACGCTTGTGTCGAACGCGACGATTGTTGTGCCGCAGCGGAATAAGATTTACGCCGTCCGCAATGGCACGAGCGGTGCGTTTACATTGACGATACAGACCGCGACGGGGACGGGGGTTGATATCCCACAATCCGCGTCGGCGTTTGTGGTGGTCGATAGCGCCGATAACGACGTTGACTTCTTAACGCCGCCGACGGTCGGGACGTCGGGCGTGACGCCGATTAGCCAGGGCGGCACAGGCGCGACCACGGCAAGCGCTGCGCGCACCAATTTGGGTGTCGCCATTGGTTCGGATGTCCAGGCCTTTGATTCAGACCTTGCCGCCCTTGCTGCACTTGCCTCGACCGGCATTGCGGTGAGGACCGCGTCTAACACCTGGGCGCAACGGACGCTTGCAAGCGCGTCGGCCGGGTTAACATGGACGAATGGCGACGGCGTCAGCGGTAATCCAACGCCTGTTTTCGCAAACGACCTTGGTGCTCTGGAAGCCTTGTCCAGCACGGGCTTTGCTGCCCGCACCACAACGGATACCTGGGCACAACGCTCGCTTTCTGCTCCCGCTGCCGGGCTAACGATCACAAACCCGGCAGGCATTGTGGGCGATCCGACATTTGCCCTTGCCAACGATCTCGCGGCACTTGAAGCACTGAGCGGCACGAATACGATCTACTATCGCTCGGCGACGGACACATGGACAGCCGTAACAATTGGCGGGCTACTCTCGTTCTCCGGCGGGACACTCAATGTGGGCGATGCGGAGTTAGCGGCGCTTGCCGGGCTGACAAGTGCTGCCGACGCTCTTCCCTATTTTACCGGAGCAGGAACAGCGGCAACAACAACGCTAACCAGCTTCATGCGGACGGTTCTTGATGATGTGGACGCCGCGACGGCGCGCTCAACACTTGGCGTCGCTATCGGTTCGAGTGTCCAAGCTTACGATGCCGATCTCGATGCCTTGGCGGCCCTTTCCGGCACCAATACAATCTATTATCGTTCTGCGGCAAATACCTGGACGGCAGTGACGATTGGTGGGCTGCTGTCTTTTTCGGCCGGCACACTAAACGTCGGGGATGCCGAGCTCGCGGCTATTGCGGGTCTGACCAGCGCGGCGGACCGCCTGCCCTACTTCACCGGCTCCGGTACGGCTGCGCTCGCCACGTTCACCAGCTTCGGCCGGTCGCTTGTAGATGACGCGGACGCCTCGGCAGGCCGCACAACGCTTGGCGTGGTCATCGGAACGGACGTGCAGGCGTACGACGCCGAACTCGCCGCGATCGCAGGTCTTACATCGGCGGCTGATCGGCTCCCGTACTTCACCGGCTCGGGCACTGCGGCTCTGGCGACGTTCACATCATTCGGTCGATCTCTTGTGGATGACGCCGATGCGAGCGCAGGCCGCACAACACTGGGCCTCATCATCGGAACCGACGTGCAAGCCTACGATGCTGGTTTGGCATCTTGGGCGTCTGTGACTCGCGCCTCCGGCTTCGACACCTTTGCTGCGACGCCGTCTAGCGCCAATCTCCGATCTCTGCTGACGGACGAAACGGGGACGGGTGCCGCGGTCTTTGGAACATCGCCGTCCTTGACCACACCGAATATCGGGGCCGCGACAGGAACGACACTCGCACTGTCGAGCTACATAGAGCTTGATGAAATTGCATCTCCGGCCTCGCCTGCGGCGGACAAGCTCCGCCTCTATGCCAAGGACAACGGGGCGAGTGTTACCAAAATATATATTAAGGATTCAGCCGGGACTGAAACGGAGCTGGGCGCTGGCGGCGGTGGCGGCGTATCAGATGGCGACAAGGGCGATATAACCGTCTCCGGCTCCGGGGCTGTGTGGACAATCGATAACGACGCCGTCACCTACGCAAAAATACAGAACGTGACGGCGACCGACCGCCTACTTGGCCGCTCGACGGCAGGGGCTGGAGACATTGAAGAAATTACATGCACTTCGTTTGCGCGCACCCTACTGGACGATGCAGCAGCAAGCAACGCGCGCACAACACTGGGCCTCATCATCGGAACCGACGTGCAAGCCTACGATGCTGATTTGGCATCTTGGGCGTCTGTGACTCGCGCCTCCGGCTTCGACACCTTTGCTGCGACGCCGACATCTGCGAACCTTCGTGCGCTATTAACAGATGAAGTTGGGACGGGTGCGGCGTATTTTGTCGGTGGCGCGCTCGGCACGCCCTCAAGCGGAACTGGGACAAACCTGACGGGTATTCCGCTTACTGGACTCGTCTCAGACACGACTACCGCACTCGGCCTTGGGTCCATCAATCTTGGCCACGCATCAGACACGACAATCACGCGCGTGTCGGCTGGAGTCGCCGCAGTCGAAGGCTCGAATATCCTGCTGGCGTCCGGCTTGGGGTCCATCACACAAGCCTACGATGCCGACACGCTGAAAGCAAACTTAGCGGACATTCTAACGGCGGGGTTCGCCACGACACCCTATAGCGCGGGTACATTTTCATCGGGAACTTACACGCCAAATGAGGCGAATGGCAATCTTCAATACGCAACAAACAACGGTGCCCACACACTGGCGCCGCCGACCAACAATGGCACATTGATCATTCTCTATTTGAATGGCGCATCAGCAGGAACGATCACTACGAGCGGTTTTACGATGGTCACTGGAAACGCTTTCACGACGACGAACACCAGTAAGTTCCTCTGCTACATCACCAAGCACAATAACGGTACCGGATATTCTCATCTGCACGTCACGGCACTGCAATGAAGATGGAGGGGCAGATGAAGCGCATTGGGTATTCGCTGATTGACGACGACGCAGGGGGCGTGGAGCTTGGGTGGTCGCCATCGTTGCCGTGGTCGCCGCCGCCGCCCGATAATCCACTGGGCCGTCTTGCGACCTTTACCGCCGTCGATCAGGTGGCGGACGGCTACCGCGTTGTCGAGCGTTGGCAGACAGAGCAAGCACATGCCCATCAGGTCAGCGCGGGGCAAAGCATCACTTTCGACGGGTCTAAGATTGTCGTCAACATGCAATGGACTGACAAGCCGGTGGCTGATGTGATCGCCGCGCGCATTGCCGAAATCAAAGCAATTGCGCAGTCTCGCATCCTCGCACTTGTCGGCACCGACGATCTGATGCCCGGCCTGATCAAACAGATGAACGCAAGTATGCGCGCCGGCCAATTAAACGACAAGCAGGTCAACGGTGGCCTGACAGATGCCGAGAAGGATGAGGCCAATAGGCTCCGGTCTCTGGCTGCCTCCATCTCTGCAATCCGCGCGCATTCCAATAATCTTGAGGCTGAGATCGCATCTCTCCCGACAATCGCAGCGGCCATCGCATGGACAGATAAGGGATGGCCGGCATGATTGACTTCACGCCGCCACTAGCATTGTGGGCCGCCCCACCCAAACCCGCGATCATTCGCGCACGCGCGGCCCCCTTTGACCTTATTAAGGTGACCCAGGCTGGCAAGAAAATGAAGGGCGTCCACGCCTCCTTCCCTATGCCGACATTCATCCCCAAGGGCGGCCTTGTCGTATCATATGTGGGAAGCAATGCGATCACTACAAACCTTTCAGCGTATACATTCACGGCCCAGAGCTTCGGCGCTTCCGGCAAAAAACTGGTTGTTGTCGGCGCCGCCACTGACTCCAATATCTCGACCACAAGAACGTTATCAAGTCTGACGATTGCGGGTGGCGGAAATCAAGCCGTTCTCAACACCTACGGCGCCGCAGGCGGGACAAATATAACCACGCTTTATTATCTCGAAACAACTGCGACGTTCGGTGACGTGGTCGTCACACTTTCTGGCGCCATGCTTTATTGCGGTATCTCCATCTGGACGATTACTGGGTACAGCTCGACCACGCCAATCACAACCAACAGCGCCGCACAAACCGGCAGCACTGCAAACAATGTCAGTATTAACGTGCTGAAGGGGGACGCCATAATTGGCCTCGACCATATCCAGCAAACGTCAGCGAGAACGACGACGTGGGTTGGCCTGACAGAAAACTTCGATGGTGCGATTGAGACAAACCAGGGCTACCGAGCACCTGCAAGCTTACTCGCTACGGCCGACGCCACGCCCTTAAGCATAACAGCAACCCCGTCATCGACAATAGCGCGGCATGGCACCGTCGTGGCGTCATGGCGATAGAGCGCAAAACAGGAGCTTAACATGGACGAACGACTGATCCGCATTCAAGCCGTCTTGATCGAGCGAACACGGCAGGTTTCAGCCGCGCTTGAGGACGCCTGTAACCTCAGAGCAGAGATCGCAATCCGCGACGCGCGGCTGGCTGAGGCGCAGAAGACCATCGAAGCACTTCAGAAAAAAGTTGACGACGCGACAAGCAAGGATGCGGCCGTTCCTCTACCACATGGTGCGCATGTCGCTGGCCTTTCGAATGGCCACGATATCGATGCCGCGCCTGAATTGAATAACTAAGCCTAGAGCCTCAAGGAGAACCACGCCATGGCCTCGTCAGCTTCAACCACGCTCCGCCTGGAGCTGATGGCCACAGGTGAGAATGACACCACCTGGGGCAACAAGATCAACACCAACTTCCAGATCATGGAAAGTGCGGTGTCAGGCGTAACATCGGTTTCAACGACCGGTGGCAACACCACGTTAACGAATGTCGATTACACCAATGACCAAGCCAAAAAGGCAGTCCTTGATGTTACCGGGGCGCTTGTTTCGAACGCGACCATCACGATCCCGAATGCAGCCAAGGTTTACCGTGTCCTAAACCGGACCAGCGGCGCCTATACGCTCGGCATCAAGACATCGTCGGGAACGGCAATCACAATCACGCAATCCACGTCGGCAGAGGTCTATTGCGACGGCTCAAACACGATGAGGTTTGTCACGCCGTTGACGGACTTTACAACCGGGGCGCCCGCAACATCCTCTGGCGCCGCCGCATCGGCAGTATCGGTCACGCCAACGGGCAATCTCTCGTCCACCAACGCGCAAGCGGCTCTTGCCGAACTGCAAGGGGATATTGATACCGTCAACGCCCTTTTGACATCCAACTATCAGCCGCTGGACGCGGACCTAACGGCCCTTGCCGCCACGGCGACGCAGGCCTATGGCCGATCCCTGCTGACGTATGCGAGCGAGGCGGCGCTCAAGGCGGGCGTCAACCTTGAGGCCAACACTGATTTTTATGCCCCAGGCGGTACGGATGTGCCTGTGACGGATGGCGGAACAGGGGCCAGCACAGCATCTGCGGCCCGCACCAACCTCGGCCTTGCTATTGGGGCTGACGTACAGGCATACGACGGGGATTTGGCGGCGATTGCGGCGCTCACAACGCAGTCCTACGGCCGGACGTTGTTGACGTACGCTGATGAGGCGGCATTCAAGGCGGCGGTCAATCTTGAGGCGAATACCGACTTCTATGCGCCTGGTGGAACAGATGTCCCGGTCACAGATGGCGGGACTGGAGCAAGCACGGCTGCCAATGCCCGCACCAATCTTGGCGTGACGGCAACGGGCGCAGATACGACCTATTCTTTCCGCGCCAACAACCTCTCGGACTTGGCAAGCGCGGCAACGGCCTTCGCAAACATCAAGCAGGCGGCTTCCGACACGGAGACGGGTGTTCTTGGAATCGCTGTCCAATCGGAAATGGAGACGGGCACGTCAACGACGCTGGCGGTCGTTCCTGGACGGCAGCATTATCACCCTGGGCATCCGAAATTCTTCTACTGCGTCACGGTTTCGGGCAGTACGCCGACGCTGGCCACGTCCTACAACATGACAAGCGTTACAGATACGGCTGTTGGCCGCCTGACGCCAGCAATTGCAACTGACTTTTCAAGCGCCAACTGGGCCGCAACAGAGACGATCCAGATGGACTCCGGCCTTAACGCACGCACGCACTATATCGCGTACACTTCGCAGACCGCCGGAACATTCGAACACGTCTCGCGTGATGGCGGCGGTGGCTTTCAAGACCCAGCGGCCTATTACTGCTCGGGGCTTGGCGACCAATGATCCGCGAGCGCATTCTATCGAACCTTGACGCGCAGCATGGCGGTGGCGTGGCAGTCACCTGCCCGTCGGAATGGGGTGTTCAAGCGCTTATGCATGGCGGCGCATGGCGTAATTTTCACAAGGACTTCTGGAAGGTTCAGATTGCGCGCATGGTCGCGCGCAACGTCAAGGAAGACGCGGCCCACACCTACGCACTGACAATGATGACGGGAGGTGTCTCTCGTTCCAGGGCGATCGACATTATTGCGGCGCGCGACTTGGCGCACTGGGCCAAGGCCATCGATGTTATCGATGTCTCTGAGTTGCCCGAGACGCGACGCTATCGCAACGCTTGGCGGCGTTCGCCCAATGGCGGCCCGGTCTGGGTCGACGACGCGGCCCGCGTTGCGATCGATGAGGCGCGGATGTGGGCGGCGTACACGGCGCACCTGAGAGGGTCGGAAGAGGGGAGTGCTGCTTATGGCGTATGAGGCGCTGCCGCTCGATATTCTGCCCGGCATTTTTACCGAATCGTCCGAATACGCGGCGCAGGGCCGCTATGTCTCGGGCAACAACGTCCGCTTCTGGAAAGGCTTCCCCGAGCGGATTGGCGGGAATACGCGCCTGTCAGATGACGCCCTGCTGCGCCCCGGCCGTGCCGTCATGGCGTGGCGCGCGCTCGACGGGACACAGCTCACCGCCTTCGGCCACACCCGCGGCGTCCAAGTTCTCCAGGGCGGTACGCTCTACGACATCAGCCCGACCGGCACCAATGGCTACGCAACATTGACCGTCACCGTCGGCTCCATCACGGGCGGCCCATACACGACGGGGGAAACGGTCACAACGGCTAACGGAGCAACCGGGACGCTGACGCAAGCCGCGGCAACAACGCCACTTTATGTCTCGGGTGACAATGGGACAGCCAAGATCACGTTCAGCGGCGGATCAGGCACGTTCTTGACCGGTGAGACGGTGACGGCAACCGGCGGCGGGACGGCGCGGGTCATCCTCGGAGGGTCATCCTCCCCGATCTACGTCTATGATGACACGGGGACGTTCACCGGCACGATCACCGGATCAAAATCGGGCGCGACCGCAACGATCTCAGCCAAGACGACGCTTTGGACCGGAACGCTGACGGGCGGCACATCTGGCGCCACCAGCACGATATCGTCCGTGACCGAGACCAACAACGTCGATGGTGGCGCAACCGTTGCCTATGGCGAGAGCACGTTCGGCACCAGCGTTTGGGGCGGGTCGGAATCGCTGTTCTCGTCTGTCCGTGAAGCAGCGACATGGTCGTTTGCGGCTTGGGGCGAAGACCTCATAGCCTGTCCGCGCGGCGGCAAGATTTACGCCCTCGACACGAGCGCATTCATCGGCGCGACAACAACCAATCTCGCGCCGATCTCGGGTGCACCAAGTTCCGCGCTCGGCATTTTTATGTCCGACACCAACCGGACACTGATTGCCTTCGGCGCTCATGATGGATCGGCGAGCGACCTTGTCAATATCCGCTGGTGTGATGAGGAAGATTACACCGATTGGACTGCATCGGCGTCGAATACGGCCGGATCAATTCGGTGCGAAAGCGGGTCGCTCATCCGCGGCGTCATGCGGGCGCGCGAGTCGTTTCTGGTCTCGACCGATACGGCGATTTACACGTTTCGCTATATCGGCCTGCCCTACGTCTTCTCATTAAAGCAAATCGCACAAGGTTCGACCCTGATTGGCCCGAATGCGTCGGCGGAGCAGGATGGCGTGACCTATTGGCTCGGGTCAGATGGATTTTACCAGTACGACGGCGCCGTACTCCCATTGCCGTGCGACGTGCATCAGTATGTATTTTCGCGGATCAACGCCGTGCAGAGGGCAAAGGCCTTTTGTGGGACGGTTCGGGCGTACAACGAAGTCTGGTGGTTTTATGTCTCCAGCGACAGCACCGAGATCGATAGTTTTGTCGTCTACAACACGGTTGAGAAGGTCTGGTTCTTGGGCGACAAAGCGCGGACGTGCTGGCTCGATTCCTCCGTCGTCTTCCCCTATCCAACCGGCGTTAAAGCCGATGGCTCGATCCACGCCGAAGAGCTTGGCACAACAGACGACGGTTCGGATATCGAGTACCGGCTAGAGACCAACGATATCGAGGTCGGCGATGGCGGCATCTTTTTGCACAATCGCAAGCTGATTCCGGATTACGACCGGATATCAGGCAGTCACTCGGTTTCGATTGAGTGCCGCGGCAAACCGATGCGGGCGGCGCGGACCAAGGGGCCGTTTGAGGTGACAGAGACGACCGAACGAATCTCGGTCAGGGCGCGCGGCAGCACGTTGCGTTTGATTTTCGAAGGGTCGGATGATTTTCGTCTTGGCCGCTGGCGCCAGCGCGTCACGGGCCACGGCAAGCGGGAATAGGCAACATACATGGCAATCACGCTTCCAGCCGCGGCGGACGCCTATGACGCCTCAAACGAACGACTGACGCGGCGCGCGCTTGAAGATGCGATCACAGATATCCAGAACAACCTTGCGCTGATCTTGACCACCTACGGCACGCTGTCGATTGGCGAGGGGGATATCACGCTCGTCAACGGCGACAACGACAACGTCGCGATTGGCTATACGACATACGTCCGCATCGGCGGTCCATCGGCGGCGTTTACGATCCGGGGGATTGCGGGGGGCGAGCGTGGTCGGCTTGTCTTTCTGCGCAACACGGTTGCGTTCAACATGACGCTTGCCAATGAAAACGCAGGCTCGACCGCAGCGAATCGGATCATTACTCAAACCGGCGCCGACGTGACACTGACTGGGATTTCATCGGCAGTGTTTTTATACGACGTCACCGCGTCCCGATGGATACTCGTTGCAACACAGGGGTAGGACGCACCATGTTTGATCTTTCAAAATTGTTCAGCGGCGGTGCGGGCGGTGGCTTGCAGAATATGTTCTCCAAACCGCAAGGCTGGGGGGCGACGGTCACGCCTACGGACAGCCTCCTATCACGCGATGCGGCGACGGGGGCGATAACCGGGCTTAACGGGGATGGTCTGAGGGGCGCGTTCGCCCGCGGACTAAAGGGCGCCAGTGCGGGCGTCGGCAAGGATCTCGGCGGGTTCGCCACCGGGATGGAAGCGGGTGCGCCAACGCCTCCGCCCGTTGCGCCACCTATGACAGAGGAGGCGGCCGGCGATCCCAACGTTGCCAACGCGCAGGCTTACTACCAGTTGATGCAGGCCCGCCGCGCTCAGAGGGGGTACTGACATGGGTTACGATCAACGTCTCAATTCCGGCAATCCAGCCGTCACCCTTCGGCCGCCGATCTCGTCGGGCGCCGTGACCAATCCCGGCTTTGGTGTTGCGCAGCCGGGCCTGGGGGCGTTCGCGTCCGCAGGGGGTAGACTCCAGGAGTCGGTCGCTCCGGGAGGCTACCCGTCTTCTCAGGGGTCATTCGCCGCCAACGCCATGCCGCTCGGCGGGCAAGACGCAGGCTCTATGCCCAATAGCGCCGCCAATCCGGCAATGCAACAGATGGCCGCGAATATCCAACAGCAACAGCCGTATACGCCCGGCTCGCCAACCCAGGGCATGGCATCGCTTGGGACCGGCGGCGTCGGCGGCAGCATGGGGGCATTTGCGGGCGGGCGTCCAGCGCAGACCATGACCGGCGGCGGCACTGGCATGGGTGGCATGAGTGGCGGAGGACGGCGCTAATGCTGGTCTATGGCGAAGCCGAATCACCTGGCGCCGTTGCGCAGACAGCCTTCGCGTCTGTCGAAGCAGCCGTCTGTGCCGATGCGTTTGGCATCCTTGAGACGCTGAAATTAGCCCTCGCCAGTTCTGAAGCGCAGTACCCAGAGCCGGATATGCCATATGCCGTTCAGGCGCTCCTCGATTTGATTGCTCAGGGTCTCGTTGCTGTGGCGCGCGGGTCTGGGCGGCAGCGGATTGTCGGCTGTATCGTCCTTGACGTCGCTCGTTGGCCCTGGGTCCATCCGCAAAACCAGGCAGGCCAACACCTCTACAATCAGCACCTGTGGGTCGAACCACGTTATCGCCGGGGCGGCGTCGCGCAGCGCCTCCTCTCCTTTGCAAAAGAGGTTGCGGACCAGCGGGGGCTAGAGTGCCAGATCGACATCTCAAGCCTGAGCGATGACGCTGATCTGCGTGATCGGTTTGTGCGAATCTCTGGCTTCACGTATATGGGGGGGAAGTTCTATCGCGCCGCGCGGCCACGCCCCAAGGATTAGCTGTATCTGCGCCCGTGTGTTGTCTGCGCCCGCCAGCGCCTCTCTCTTCTTAACCTTCCTCCTCGCTCCTCTCAGGTTCAATGGCCGATCCGGCCAAGCAGGGAGCGTGCGCGATGGGTGGGTCGAAGACAAAAACCTCACAAAAGACGACGATCGAAATCCCGGCCGAAATCCGCGAGCGCGGCACCGCCATTTCGAACGCCGCGATGGGCCAGTATTTCGACCCGGCGCAGAAGTACACGAACTTCAACAGCAGCGACCCGAATTATAGCACCTACCAGTCGGTTGGGCAGAACACGACCGGGCAGTTGAATAACTACCATACCGCGGCGGGCAATAATTACACATCAGCCAATAACGTCTATCAGCCCTATTTTAACAACGCCGGGTCAGCGGCAAACACTGCACAGGGCTACACCGGACAGACCGGCGGCGCGGTTGGTTATGATGGCAACCCGGAGACGGCGCAAAGCGTCTCCGCCAATGGCAACGTCAATCAGTCGGCCAGCCTGCCGTGGAACACCGCGACGGGGCCAAACTTTAACGCTCAGACGCTGGCGCAATTCCAGAATCCATTTCAGCAGGCCGTGATCGACCAGGGCGTGCGTGATATTGGGGAGAACCTTAATCAGCAACGCCTTGTCAATCAGTCTCAGGCCGCGAGCGCTGGCGCGTTCGGCGGCGCCCGGCATGGCGTCGTTGACGGCATGGCGCAACAGACGGCGGCACGGTCTCTGTCCGACTTCATCGGCCAGCAGCTGAATACCGGGTACGATAAGGCGGTCAGTCAGTACAACACGAACTTCAATCAGGCCAACGCAGCCGCGAGACAGAATTTTAACCAAGGCCTACAAGCGACGGAGCAATCGAACAAGGCTGCGCAGCAGAACCTGATGAACCAGGTCGAATTGAACCGCGCCAACAACGACGCGGCGGGCCAGAATTTCAATCAGCGCCTTGCTGCGGCCGGTCTCAGCAACCAGGCGGTCGGTCAAAACTTCAATCAGCAATTGCAAGCCCTTGGCCTGAACAACCAGGCGGCAGGCCAGAACTACGCGCAGCAGATGGGCCTTGGCACCGCGGCGCAGAGCGCGGCACTTGCAGCGGGCAATGCCAATCTGAACCTTGGCAACATCGTCATGCAGCAGGAGCAGGCGCAAAAAGATAACGCCTACAACAAAGGCTACCTCGATAAACGGTCCTATCCTCTCGACATCTATGAGCGGCTGGCGGGCATCAACGCCATGCAGCCCGTCAATAGGACGAGCACGTCAACCGGCACGCAATCATCATCGGGCGGGTGGCTTGGTCCAGCGCTCGGCGCGGCAGGTTCTATTTTTGCCTCGGACGAGCGGGTCAAGGAGGACGTCAAAGACGTCGATCCTGAAACCGTGCTCGGCGCCTTCGCGCAGATGACGCCGAAGTCCTACCACTACAAGGACGATTTCATAAGGGCTAACCCTGACTTGGCGAAGACAGGCCCGCGCACGGGCTTCATGGCGCAGGATTTGGAACGGGCGTTTAAAAAACCTTCCGGGCCAACGGTCGGCGGGGTCAAGACCGTCGATGTGGCTGAGGTGATGGGCAACCTTGTCTCCGCCGTCGTTGGTCTTGAGCAGCGTACACGCAAGTTCGCACCCCGATCCAAGCGGAGCGCGTGATGAGCGATCTGTACGACCGGATCAAGGATTTTGAGGGCTACTATAGCAAGCCCTACTGGGACTATAAGCAGTGGTCGGTTGGCCACGGCACGCGCGCGTCTGGTCCGAATGATATTGTTGACGAGGCGGAAGCTGGGCGCCGGCTTCGGGCCGAGGTTGACCACGCGCGCACCTATGTGGACCGCGCCGGAGCACACCTCGACCCCGGTACGCGCGATGCCCTGACGTCGTTTGTCTATAATGTCGGCCCCGACGCGATCACCGGACAGACAGGCCTTGCCGATGCGGTTCGGTCGGGCGACCCGGAACGCATCCGCGAGCGGCTTTTGCAGTATACGAAGGCGGGCGGCAAAACGCTGCCGGGGCTTGTTCACCGGCGGCGGCAGGAAGCAAGCTGGATCGGCGGCGAGGGTGCAGCAGGCGCAAACGGGGTGACGTCAGCATCAGCACCCTCAACCCCCACACCACCCAACATTCCGAACATCTTGGCCTCCGGTTATGGGCGCGAGAGTGGTCCGGGCAGGATGCCCCAAGCCGCCCCAGCACCGGGACCGGCCTATGCGTCGGCGGCGGCGCCAGCGGCATCGTCTGGCTCGGCATCAGCCACACAACCGTCCTGGATTAGCAAGGCGTTTGGTCTCTCGCCTGCGGCAGACAAGGGTCTGTCGTCGGTCGCGGCGGGTATGGGCGCATTTGCGCAAGCCCAGAGCGATCAGGACGCGGCAGCACAGCAGCTGGCCCGGCAGACGGCGGAGGCTGCAAATTCAGCACTCGCCGAAGAGGACCAACGTGCACAGGCAGCGCTGCAATCGATATTGGCACGGCGTCAACGGCAAATGGCATTTGGATAGAGGTTTCGACGCATGGCATGGTGGGATGATCTTTTTGGCCTGACACCCAATGCGGTATCGGCTGCCACAACAGCAAACGAGCCGATTGTCGGCAAGTATCGCAGCGCTGACGGCCGACTCGATCCAAATGCAATTGCGGGGCTTGGTCCGGCCGAGCTTGCTGACGAGACGCGGATGCGGGTGCAGTACGCTAACGCCGCGCGCGATATGTTGCCCGCAGAAGAACCGCTGACGTGGAACCGCGCCATCGGCAATGCTCTCTCGGCGATCTCTGTCCCCGTCGCTTACGCCCAAGGAAATACGCAGTACGGCGGTGCCATGACCGGGCGGACATTGCAGGATCAATGGAACGCCAGCCGGGATAAGGGGCGTGAGGCGCGCCGCAATGCTGAATCTGATCTTGGCGTTGGCGTTCTTTCCAACTCAGCCGACGCTGCCTCGACTTACTATGAAAGCAAGCGCAAGCGCCGGACAGAGGCGGTCGATACCGTCGCCAAGATGCTCGCGATGGCCCAGGACGACCCGGAAGCCTATAAGGAAGGCGCCGCCTATTTGCGCGGCCTCGGCTTGACTGAAGACGCGGCCTATATTGAGAGCCGGGCACCAAAGGCACCCGCTACAACGCCAGCAGCAACGCCTTTGCCAGGGGCTGTCGCTAAGTCTGACATTCCAGCCGTCGGCAGCGCCGAGGCTACCGGCGACACATTGCCGAATTACGCGGGTGGGTTGGCGCAAGCACTTCCGGCGACGCCGGGTGCTGGTCAGCTGGCGTCCTCATCTGGCGATGATATTTACCAGATGCCCGCCAGCATCAAGACCATGTATGACCGGGCGACGCGCGTATCGATCCTCGATCCAAAGCGTGGCGAAGCCCTGATGAAGCAGGCGGAAGCCGCGGCCAACATCTGGGAAAAGAAACAGGCGGCGCAGTTCTCGTCGCGCGATGGCGCTTACTCGGTTCAGCCAACAATCCTCCAGCGTGACGGTAAGCTGATCCTCGGGCAGCTTAGCCCGAAGGGTGAAGTTGTCGAAACGAAGCTCCCGGATGGGACGGAGTATTATGATCCTGTCGCCCTTGCGGGCGCCAAGGAGTTCGGCAAGCGCAGCGGTGCCGAGCAAGGCGAGGCCCAGGGCAAAGCTCAGTCCAGCCTGCCGGGCCTCCAATACGAAGCCGATTATATCACGGGCACGATTGATAAGCTGATCGCGCACCCCGGCCGCAAAAACTTGACCGGCAAATCGCTCGGCGGGACGGTCTGGTCGGACACGCTGCCGGATTTCTATGAGGAAACCGGCGACGCCCGCGTTCTGCACGACCAGATCAAGTCCAATGCGTTTCTCATGGCGTTTGAAAAGCTCAAGGGGGCGGGCGCCATTACGGAACAGGAAGGCAAGGCAGCGACGCAAGCCCTGACGCGCCTCGCATCCCTTCAGCAGAGCGACGATGGGTATCTCGATGCCCTTAACGACTTCAGGACGCGGGTTTCCAAGTTCATTGATGTTGCACGTACGCGAGCGACGGCACGGATCAGCACGCCGGGCGTCACGCAGCCCAACCAAAGCCCGGCTGATTTGAGCGACGACGAGATCGTCCAGCGGCTCAGCACGGGGGGCCGGTAAGTCATGGATTGGGAGCTATACCGGGAAGCTGATAAGCGCGGTCTTTTGACAGGCGAGAAAAAGCAGCTTTATGACGAGGCGCTGGCGCGCGGACTTGTTCCAGGCGGGCCTGTTCCAGCCGGGGCGGTTGACCCGGCCATGCGTCGTCCTGATGCGGCGCCTGGACCGGGTCCGGGGCAGAGCCAGGGTGCATCACCCCCTTCGGCAGGACCGGCACCAGCAGCGCCGTCGCAGCCCATGCCACCAGCAGAAGCAGGACAAGATACAGGCGTCGTCGAGGACGTTGCAAAATCGGCAGGGATCGGCCTTGCCCAAGGCGCGCTTGGTCTCGCCACATTGCCAGGGACAATCGAGTACCTGGGCCGTGCCGGGATCGACAAGGTCGGCCGGGGGCTTGGCTATGATCCGAAGTTGTCAGAGCGCACCTTCTTGCCAACCTTTGGGGACGTAAAGAGTGGGGTCGAACAATATACAGGTCCATTCTATAAGCCAAAAACGGTTTTCGGGGAATACGCGCGGACGGCCGGTGAGTTTGCGCCCCTTGCCTTTCTTGGTCCCGGCGGCGCTGCGGCGCGCGCGGTCAACGTAGCAGCCCCTGCAATCGCGAGCGAGACCGCAGGGCAAGTGACAAAGGGAACGGCACTCGAACCTTGGGCGCGGGCGGGAGGCGCGGTGCTTGGTGGCAGCCTGCCGAATGCTGTGATGCGCCTGCGGTCGCCCGCTGCGCCGCGCGTGCCGGATGCTGTCCGGGCGCAGCATGTCCAGACACTTGAAGCTAATGGGGTTACGGCTGTTACGGCAGGCCAGCGGCTTGGCAATACCAAGATTCGCGCGGCGGAGGACGCGGCGGACCACATTCCGTTTAGCGGCGAGCGCGCCGCAGCCCTGGCTGAACAGTCCCAGGCGCAGTTCACCGCTGCCGCGCTCCGTCATGCGGGGATCAACGCGGACAGGGCGACAGGTCCGGTCATCAATCAGGCGTTCGATGATCTCGGACGGAATTTCGAGCAATTGGGCGCGCGCAATGTCCTGCCATTGGATCGCCAGCTTCGCACGGGCATCAACCGGGCGATTGATGAGTACAATTACATCACGCCCGCCAGCATGCGCCCGCCGATCTTTGAGGGGCTACGCCGGGATATCGCGCAGGCGACTGCCAATCAGCTCGACGGCACGGCTTACAACGCGCTGCGCTCGCGCATTGAAGCGGCGCGCCGGTCTTCGGTCCAGAACAACCCGCAGATGGCGCGGGCGCTCGGTGATATCCGGGATGAGCTGGATGACGCCATGGCGCGGTCGGCCTCTTCCGCCGATCAAGCACTCTGGCAGCAATCCAGGACGCAATACCGGAACCTGCTTGCGATTGAAAAGGCGATATCCGGGGCGGGTGAGCAGACCGCGCTTGGCTTTATTTCGCCCTCACAACTGCGCTCGGCCGTGAAGGCGCAAAACAAGCGCACCTATGGCCGTGGGCAAAACCCGCTTGCTGAACTCGCCAAGGCTGGCGAGGCCATCCTCAAGCCGCTCAAGTCATCGGGCACGGCGGAGCGGACGCAGGCGATCAATAACTATAAGGCAACGGGCAAGGGCGTCAGCGTTCTTGGTGGCCTAGGTGCTGTGGGAAGTGGCGCCGTAAGCCTTCCGGCCGCGATCCTTGGCGCGGGTGCCGCGGTGACGCCCGGCGCCCTTGCACGCGGGTTTATGTCCGGCCCCATGCAGCGCTGGCTTGCCAATGACCGAGCTGTCCCGGCGATCAATGCCTATGCGCAGACGCGGCTCCCCGCGTTTACGCGCGCGCCTATTGCCGCAACAGAACTGACGAAGGGACCGACGCTCAGCGGGGGGATTGGTCCTGACTATGACGAATATGGCAACCGGAAAACGGGAGCGTTTCGATGACCAAGTGGCTCGATGTGGCACGGAAATACGAAGGCGTCGCCGAGGTGGCCGGGGCAAAATCCAACCCGGTCATTCTTGGTTGGCTACAGAACGAGGGCAAGGGCAAGTCCTGGGTTAAGGGCGATGACACCCCCTGGTGCGGGGCTTTCCAGGCGGGTGTTTTTACTGAGTCTGGGCTGATTAGCGTCGTCCCGCCAGAGCCACTGAGGGCGCGATCCTGGGAGCATGCAGGCGTCCCGCTTGATGGCCCCAAAATCGGCTGCATTGCAGTCATCCCGCGCGGCAAAAACCCGGCACAGGGGCATGTGGCATTGGTTGCTGGCTTTGATGCCGAACACCTCGATCTGCTGGGTGGGAACCAGGGTAATAAGGTCTCCGTTGCAAGGTTCAAGCGACCGGCTAACGCTGTTTATCGCTGGCCCCTGCCTCTCAAGACGCCCGCCGAGATCGAGGCGGAAGGTTCGCGTATTGCCAAGGCCGCCAAGCGTCAACAGCGTGACGCAGCAACAACCACGGCAGTCGGCAGCTCCCCACAAGTTGCGGTCCCAGCCCCTGACATGGACGTGCGCGGTACGATAGACGGCGTTGTCGGCGATGTCGGCTGGATCAAGACGACGCTCAATACGCTCGGGGATTTTGCGTCATTTGCCGGAGCCAAGTGGCCAATTATCGCGCTTGTCGTCGCGGCCTATTTCGGTGCCCGTATTTTCTGGGATGGGTGGCAGATCCGCAAGTTCAGGACCGAGGACGAAAATCATGGGTGGATGACGTGATGCGTCCATGCATGCCTACCCACGATTCGAGAGACGTAGCCCTTGCTGACCCCGAATTGCTGGGCGACATCTTTTTGGGTGCGACCGGACGCGCAGGCATCCCTAATAAGGCTCGCAATCTCGTAACTAAGATTTCCTCCAGACTTCAGTTTTCGGCCGCCACGATTTGTGCCATGCCGCTCACGGTCGGCAGCGTTCTCTTTCGGCGTCCCCCACACCAAATTCTCAAGGCGGTTGTTTCGGGGGTTGCCATCCAGGTGTCTACAATGAAGTCCAGGGGGGCGCTTGCCCCTGAATGTCTCCAAAACGAGCACATGGACGAAAACCTTCTTCCGTCCTCCATTCTTGAAAATATTCACAATGAGGTACCCTCCGCGCGGCCGCGGATATGGACTCATCGGTCGCGGATGTCTGGTCCAGCGGTCGGTGGCAAAAATCACACCGTCGTCTCTTGCGTAATACCCAGGAAAGTTTGGAATCGGTTTTAGCTTGTGCATTTCGGCCTGTTAGCACTGGGTCAGGAGAATTGCAAACTGAAGGATGGACGCAATGATCGGGGCAATTCTGACGCCGGTTCTGGGCTTCATTTTTGACAGCCTTGTTGGCAAGGGGGTGGTTGTCGCGGCGGGGCTTATGGCGCTCATCGGGGCGTTTTCCATCACCCGGCATTACGAGCAGCGCGGGGCCGAGAAGGCTGTCGCGAAAATGGAAAGGATCGCCGATGCAAAAGTCAAAAGCGCGCGCCGTGCGCGTCATTCTGTTCTTAGCGTGCCCGTTGAGCGGTTGCGCGACCCCTATCTCCGCGACGAGTGACGTGAGTTGCAAGGCGTTCAACCCGATCTCCTGGTCGCGCAAGGATACAGATCAGACCAAGCGTGAAGTCGTCGCCCATAACAAGGCGTATTCCAACATTTGCAGAGGATGACAATCATGGCAGAAATCTCCGAGCCTCAAGCCGGTCCTGGCGCTTTAGCGGCAGCCGTATCGGCGACGTCGGCGGCGCTGGCGGCAGCTTGGCAAGCCACCCTGGCAAGCCTGACAAGCTGGCCTCGGGTGGCAGGCTTGGCTGTCCTGGTCGTTGCTGGCCTCTTCTACATGGGCAAGATTTCAGCACCGGCCGGCCTCTTTGGCGTCGATGCGGCTGAACTTGCGGCAGTGCGTGCTGAAATGACTCAGGGGCAAAAGATTGTGGCGGCGCAGACCGCGCGCATGGGTGCATTGCGGCTGGAAATCGATGATATTCAAGAACGCCTTGAATCGCTAGAGGCGGCGCGTGTGGCGGTTAAAAAGCCAATCGCAGCGCGCAAGGTGACGAAGCCTGTGACGACGGACTGAGCGTTCTGCGTTGTGCCTGCGTTTTTATCGCGAGGGAACAATGCTGGAAATTGCTTTGACGATTTGCTCGATCCATTTGACGGGAGGGTGCCGGGACATGACCCTTCCGTTTGTCGATGAGGGGCAATTGACAACGCCTTATGCGTGTATGATGCAAGCGCAAGGTGAGATCGCCAAGTGGGTCGCCTACCATCCAAACGAGCAGGTCAAATCGTGGACGTGCCAGCCTGCGGGACGTTTTGCCAAGATTTAAGGGCTGGTCCCGTCTGCGGGGGCAAAGCGCTCCTCAACACGAGAATCAAACCACGCCTTAAATTCCGGATCGTCGGCCGTGTGCTGACGGAGCTGCCCTGGCGTCATCTGCCCGGATAACCAGCATTGCTCTAGAAATTCCCACTCTGGCACGGCTTTGCCTCCCCTATTTGATTTGGCCTCAAAGTCGGCTAGCGCGGCGCGCGCATCCTTCAACTCAGCTTTGGTGCGCAACTGATCTCGATCGTCAATGCACCAGCAGCAGCCACAAGCGAACGTGTGTGACTTGCGCCGCCCGCGCATTTTGACGTTACCGGCATTGCCTACGCCGCTGCGTGCCACGATTGTCTCCTTAGTTAGACAAGTTGGTCACGCTGCCTCCGTCTCGGCTGAGACGAGTCGAGCACAGGCAGCGTCGAAGAACCCTTGGTCAATCTCCATGCCGATAAACTTCCGCCCATGCCTAAGCGCAGCCACTCCGGTGGTCCCTGCGCCCATGCAGTTGTCGAGGATCGTGTGCCCAGCATTAGAATGAGTCAGCACGAGGTACTCAAGTAGCTGCAGCGGCTTTTGCGTAGGGTGTGTGCCCCCGCGCTGTTTGTCACTAGAAAACTTAATGACGCTGCGTGGAAAACGGGAGGTGGAGTCGTATGGGGTCCGGTCGTGCTCATTGTAAACCGGACAATTATCGCGCCTTTTCTTGGTTGAAACTTTGCGCTCGTGGCCATGCGTCATGATCGGATTGTAAAGTGGCTGTCCCGGCGCGAACACCATAATAACCTCATGCGCCTTCATTGGCGCTCGGCGAGCGTTGAGGTGTCCAGTCGCATTCCCTTTCTCCCATACCCACTCGAAGCGGAGGTTCTTGATGTTGCTGGCGCCCAACACCTTATCGAAGGGTAATTGGGCGAACAGCACTACTGTACCCCTGCAGATTCGGTTATATTCGGTCCACAAGGCGCTCAATGGAAGCGGGCTGTCCCAACGACAGTTGGTTGTCCCGTAAGGCAAGTCAGCCAGCACAAGATCAACGGACTTGTCCGCCAAAGCCGGAAGTAATTCCATGCAGTTACCAAAATGCAAAGTGCACCTATCGCCCCCCAACCCATCCTCCTCGGTTTAAGAATTTACCAGCACTGCAAGGCCGTGAAAGCCGCAGTCGTTCGGACAAATTACGCTTGGCGTAACGCCGCCGTTTTCGTTGACGCTGTGCTCGCTCAAATCACCCTCAACGCCGCACAGCGAGCAAGCTATCTTCATGATCGCCGCGCCGTCACGCTTGGTCGAGCGCCAATGCCCCGGAGGCATCACCGCTTTGTGCTGCCACTTATGAAAGATCGTGCGCTCCACAATTAGCTCCTTTATTTGTTGCCCCACTTGCGACCGTACTTGCCGTCGCTTGGACGCCTGTCCATTTTCCATCCGGGATCAACGTACTGCGGCAACTCGCGACGAGAAACGTGAGCGCAGTGGTGCGGGCGACCTTGCGGGATTTTCTCGCCACACACTATGCAGCGCCAGATCGTTTCGTCGTCCACGACCCCCTCCTTAGTTGTTCAGGCTGTCTTTCAAAAATGTTACCAACGTTGATGGTGGGCCAGGATGCGCGCTCGTCGGTAACCCCAAGTAATTCTTCTCAAGCGTTTCGACGGCGAAGCCGACGGCAAATTCAAGCCTCGCGATGCGCTGTTGGACCTTGTCCCAATCTGCGTGCGATAACTGCACCGTCTGCCCGTCGCTGAGAGCTTCGATCGCCAAAGCACCCTCCTTATGGTTTGATCTTCATTTCGCGCGGCTCGACGCCCGCGAGTTTCGCGAGACGACGCGCCTCACGCCGCCAGTGGCGAACCGCCTTGCACGACTGATCGTAGGCCCATCGCGTCGGCAAGCTCCGAATTTCCGCCTCAAGTTGAGCGATGCGCTCATCTTTGTCGAACGACGCCTCGATGGTCCCGAGCATCGTATCAACGACGGCGGTCGCTGATCCGTACCGATCCTTGACCGTCGCACTCAATCCGCTCGCTGCGTGCAACTCAAGCCCCTTGATCTTGTGAAGGGTTTTGAGTGTCTGAAAATCGTTGCAGGTGATGTCAGCCATCACGGCTCCTATCCGAGACAGCGGCGAACCGCCGCGATCTTCTGTTCCTGCTTGATGTTGCGATCTACGCCCACGTCGTCACGCGCTGCGCTGATGGCGTCTCCGCATGACGTTGCGATGCCAGCACCGAACTCGCCGATCTGTGACGCCGAACCCCTTTTGCGACCGGGATTTGCCTTGCGGGTCGCCGCCGCTTTTTCATCGCAGATCGCCGCAGCGGTCGATAGTCCGGCGCGGTACGCGGCCCGCTGCTCGGGCGAGACATACGTTTCTAAAATCTCTCTGCGCATCATGTCGATTGCCGCCACGTCGCCCTCCTATTCTGGCATCGGCCCGTGGGCCACCTGCTTAAGTTCCTTTGCTTCGCCGCCCGACATGAGATGTGGCCAGCAGAAGCGATCGTTCATCCGAACGCAGACGTTGTTCTTGCAGTTCGCGACCTCACACTTCGCCCACAGCCATTCGTTGCCGTCTTCGTCTTCAAAGTGATCAAACTCGCCACGGCCCTTGCCCCAGACCTGCATCAGGCCCTGCTTATGAAGAGAGCCGATAGCGCCAGTCGTTCGGCCCTATGTGCTCCAAGTCGTACCAGTCGTATTCAACCGTAACAGTCGCCACGTCCATCACCGCGCATACTTCGTCGGCTTTAGGCAACGGCATCTGCCGCACCGCTTTGATGCGTTCGCCGCTTATCTCGACTTCCTTGCCGTTGAGAACGCCGCCCACACACTTAGCCTTCATCGAAGCCTCCCTCATTGACTTTCGGATTTCTGAAAATCTGCGCGTTCGTGGATACGAACGCCGCCCTCGAAACGACCTCCAAGCGCAAGGTACGCGACGGTAGTTGACCACTTCATTGGGTTGCCAGCGAAGTCGTCAGTTTCGCCAAACGCGATTTTCAAAAGCGCAGCCTCAAGCTCTGCAATGCGGTCCAGAGCTGCCGTTAGCTCTGGTCCGTCGCCGGGTAGGTGCAGTTTCGAAATCACCATTCGCTCCATTTGATTATCCAAAATCGACGGCGACGATCCTGCCATCGAGCTTTCCAAAACTGTCTCGCTTGTATTCAGCGGGCACGCAGTAATCGTCGTTGCCTTCACAAAACTTTTTTGCGTCGAACGTGGCCCATTCGTCGTCGGTCAGCATCTCGGCGCGGCGCATCACCACAAGCCAGCCGCCCGGTATTGAGAACGTGATCGGACAAAGCTCTGGCCACTTCGTTGCGCCAAACTCTCGCTCTTGAAGGTTTGCGAGTAGGCCGTTCAGAAACGGACGCCAGCCCCAGCGAAAGTTCGGAAACTTGAAAGCGTAGCGGCGGGTAAGTAGAACGTGTCGAGATGCCCCGCAAGTTATCCATTTCGGTCGCCACGATCCGTCAAGACGCTTCATTGGGTGCTTCCTTATTTATCCTGCGCTCTGGCGTCGTGTTCGCGCAATTTTCGATCAACCCAATCGGCTGACTGGTTCATCCAAACTGTCAGCCCTTTCCAAGCGCAGAGCCACGCAAGAAACAGCAGCCCGTACATAAATGTTTCCATCGCGCAACCGCTCCTTATGATTTGACCAAGCGGTGCGCAATGAGCGTCGTGATCGACGCGAAGCTCATCAAAAGCAAGACTCGAATGTCGTTTGCGAACCAAGGGTAGGCCGCTATGGCCCATGATGCCCCGAGTATCAGATGGTGCATGTGCCGCTCCTTATCGGGACAAAAGAAAAATTGTGACGCAAAGCACGATCAGCCCTAGCAGGTTAGCGTCCATGTCCTACTTCCCGTCGATTGCGTCGCGCATTTCTCGTGCTGCTTGAAGCAAACGGCGCAGCTTATATTTGTCCGGCTCGCTTCCTGGACAGCGGCACCCGCCATTCGTGTGCTGCCCCTTCGACTTGCCTTTGATCACACAGTATCCGTCGCTACAGCCCACAAGGCTCGCGACGGCATCATCGTAACTTTTGATCGCCTGTTCCAGCCGCACGGCTGACCCTCCTTATTTGCGTTTCTTCAGTTTCTTTCTCTTGGCGCGGCGTTCCGCTGCTGATTGCAGCCATTTGATCGACGCCATTAAAGACTGATCGTCCATTTCCGAGAGGCATTCCCATGCACGCCGTAAGCGGTCCACGTCGTCGGCATGTCCTTTTGGGCGGGCTGGTTCTGGGTTGCACAAATGGGAGTTTCAGGTCGTCAAGGTCTGTTGTCGAGGGGTGCATCGGCTACCGCTTCTTTGGTTCGCGCTTCTCCAAGAACTCACGGAGCGCGGTTTCGAACACTGCGGTTTTCGACGACGGCACGTCTTGCGCCTCCCGCCAAATCTCGATGCGTTTCAACAGGTCGGCGTCGATCGCCAAGCCTGGATTGATCTTTGCTCTAGCCATAGCGATGGCTCTAGCAGAGTGTGGACGAGTCTGTAAGTGTCTAGGCATGACTTGACATGTAGAGATTGCGGCTTTATATGTCAAGCGTAGAGTTCAGGAAGCCAACAGAACCGAAAAGGCCCGACGCGATGGAGCCGTTCGTGACTGGAGCGCTAGACATGTAACGCCGGAGTGAGGCTACCATGCGCCTAACAGAACTAGAGCACGACCGGCGGACGGATATCTTGCTGGGTCTCTCTCCAGACGCTCTTGCCTCCCGGCAGGATTGCGTTGGTGCATCCGACATGAATATCATCATGGGCGGTGATGAAGCAGCGATCCTCCGTCTTTGGCAGACCAAGGTCGGGTTGGCTGCGCCGGAAGACCTGTCCGACGTCCTCGCTGTTCAAATGGGGATATGGACGGAGGACTTTAATCTCCGCTGGTTCGAGCGGCAGACCGGCAAGAAGGTGTCCGAGCGCCGCCGCCGCGTCTCTCACCCAGATTACCCTTTCCTTGTCGCGACACTCGACGGGACAACAGAGCACCCTGAGACGGGACAGCCCGCAGTCATCGACGCCAAACACGTTGGCCCCTTCTATTACGACGCAGACAAGACGCTGCATAAATACACCCCACAGTTGACGGTCCAGATGGCGGTGCGGGATGTACCCTACGGCCTGCTCTCAATCTTCTCAGGATCAAACAAGTGGGAATGGAGGGGAATTGAACGGGACGAGTTGCGGGAGGCCCAGGTTATTGCCGCAGCGCGTAAGTTCTGGGCGTGCGTTGAGAGTAAAACGCCCCCCGTCGATAGTCCATCCCTCCCTGAACCGCTACCAAAGGCACTGCTGCGTAAGGTCGACATGAAAACATCCAATGCGTGGTGCGATGCCGAGGCCCGCTATCTGCAATACGAACAGCAGGCCGATGCATTTGATGAGGCCAAGAAAGACCTCAAGGCGCTTGTGGGTGAGGACGTTGGTGAGGCGGCGGGACAGAAGATCAGGATCAAGCGGGATGCGAACGGCGCGCTGCGGATTTCGAGGATGAAGAAATAAGCCGCCGCCAGCGCCGCCGACGACCAACAAAACGAGACCAGGACACCCATGACAACCAAGCCCATGCCAGCCATGACACCCATGCCGCTTGAACCCACTCAGCCCATTACGGCAAAGTGGAACAAGGAAGACCCGATCCGCCTCCGCCTCGCCCGTGCGCAAGAGGATGTCCGAGCTTTGACGCAAGATGCGGTCATCGAAACCAAGACGCGCAAGTACCGTGGCGTCTCCGCAGCTCAGATCGTCACGATTGCCAAGTCGGCGTTGCTGTCCAATGGAATCATTTTCATCCCCCACCCAGACCCGGATCGTGTCCGCGTCGATGGCCAGATGGTGGCCGTCTGGGTGACGGGGGAGTTTTCCTGCCTCGACAACCCCGCCGGGGGAAGTGTTGAGTCTGGCGCTTGGGGCGCTGGCATGGACAACGGTGATAAGGCCTATGCCAAGGCCTACACCAATGCCCAGAAGCTCATCCTTACCAAGGCGCTCGGCATGTCCACGCTGGAAGAGGAAGAGGGTACGCCCGCCGCTGCCCAGTCCGACAAGGCAGCAGGCAAGCAAAAGCTGGTGCTGTCGGAAGACGGCTCAAAGCTTCAGGCCGACGACATCATTGCCGCCCTCAACAAGCTTTCAAAGCCCCTCTCAGCCGAGGACAAGGAGGACTTCATTGAAAGCCACGGCGCGGCCATTGATACGCTATTGCAGGCCGATGCAGACCGCGTGCGTGCGGCTTACAAAGCGCGGGCGCAGCGATGAGCAACGGCCGCATATCGGAGGAAGCTGTTGACGCTGCATTCCACTGGCTCCTTTCCTCCAGCGAGGAAATCGCTGCCGCAAGGGGCAATAAGGTCCGCAAGGAGTACCTTGCCAAGCGCGTTTTTGCCCGCATGTTCAAGCATGCCGACGGCAACATCGAAATGAAGAAAGCTATCGCGATGGACAGTGAGGAATATGCCGCTGCGATGGAAGACGTGGCAATCGCGGAAGAAACCTGGGAGCGTGCGTCTGACCAAAGAAATCGCGCGCAGATCATTATCGAGGTCTGGCGGACAAGCGAGGCGTCGCAACGGTCCATTCAGAGATTACGCTAGCGAATCAGTTCGGTGTCCGTTTCAAGTCTGCGGGGACGGACACCATGCGCGGGGCAGGGGGGTTGCCGTCGATAGCGTGCTCATCGCGAAGGCAATGGGATGGGATATGGATGGCGTGATTGAGCGGCTGCGCGTCGCCAAAGAGCGTGTCGATATCAACGGCGCCGAAGTAGACACGACGCCTGCAGATCAACCTCAACCATAAGGCCGAGACGATGAACGCGAAGCCGAAAGATCACCCGACAGGCTGGGCCAGCCCGAACGGCGGGCGCAGCCTCGACCATTGGTTTGGCGCGGACGGCAGCTCGCTGTGCGGCAAGTATCGCAATCACACCTACAACATCCTCAGTCGCGATGAGGATGTGCACCCGAGCAACCGTTGTAAGGTTTGCGACGGCAAGCGCGCGAAAGCTAAATAGAGGCCGCAAGCATGTGGAAATGGCCGCGCCGTCCAGACGGGACGATGAAAGATCGCAGCGAGTTCACCGACGCCGAACGCGCAGCGCAAGAGCGTTGGATCGATCAGCGCATCGATACGGCAAAGATGGAAATTGCCGACGATATGTCGGACACTGACGAATAGACAACAAGAGGCCGAGACGATGAAATGGGATGATGAAAGAGATGGCGTTTTTGTTGGCCGCGACGGCGCTCGCATAGCGGCGCGAGTCGTGCGGGAACAGAAGCATTGGGAGTGGGCCGCCTATAGGGCTGGGTGGACACATGATTGCGGACGAGAGGCAACATTCGCAGCCGCCTGCTCTGCCGCCGAAAAGAGCGTGCAACAAATCAATCAATGAAGGGCCGCACGAATGGGACATCCGATACGCTGGCAATCAATTTGCGGGGTCGATTTCTACCGCATTGGCCGAAGCCTAAGAGCCGAGAAAGGCAAGCAGGTGTTTGTGATAACCAGATACAAGACTGGCGGCTGGGAGGCGTCGGTTCGCCCTCATGGCGTTATGCAAATGCCAGTCCTTGGTGCTGTATGCGCATCGTTGCGCGACGCGGTAAGTTTCCTGCAACCACACTTCAACAGATAAGGCCGAGACGATGACTGATGGCGACATTTACTTCTGGAGCTTCAAGGCCGACGCGATGCCAGAATTTATGCCGTACCACTGCAAGTCCATGAAGGCGATCGTCGTTGGCGGCAGGCTCGTTGATACGTTTTGGTCGAGCGCCCATGATGGCTACGTCATTGACCCGAGCCGCGTTGATCTGGATTTCAAGGGGAACACGGCGGACCTTCGGCCGATCAACGCCTGGGAAGCCAAATATTACGACGAGGCTGATGTTGTGGACATGCGTCACAGCAATTCTTCTCGTGCGGAAGTCTACGTTCGCGCCGACGCAAAGCGGTCTCGCGAAGCGATGCTGCGACACATCGCATCAAAGATCGAAGAGGAAGAAAGCGTAATTAGGTGCGCAGAGCACCGCCTAGAAATGCTGGCCACCGCAAGAGCTTCTGTTGATGCGGGTCAGCTTGATAAAATTTTTGTCTAAGAAAGGCCGCACGCCATGACCCAAAATAGCGTTCTGTCCGATAGCTTCGGCATGATTAACACCGAGGACCACCAGCCTAAGTCCATCATTTTCCAGGTTGGTGATACTTGGGCGGTCAAGATCACGCGCGATGGCGTCGTTTCAAATCCAGACGTGCCGACTGATGCTGGCGCGAAGGCTATTTTCGAAGCGCTCAAACCGTACATTGAACAACTCCAACAATAAGGCCGCAGGCATGGCGGAAATAATAAGAGCATGGCGTGATAGCCTTGATCGTTCCAAAGGCACGATAACTCGGTGCCCAAAATGCGCTGCGCCGCTCGTGCGCAAGCCGATGATGTTTTTCTGGCGCGGTCAACATAGCGACGGCGCTGTCTGCGAGAAATGCAATGCTCTTTGGTCAATCGTTGACGAAGAGATGGAACCTCTTCGCCAGAGCACATGAAACGCCGGGCGCCTACCGCGCGCGCTTAACGACCCACACCTTCTCCATAGCCCCCCGCTTATTCCGGCGGCGTGCCCCATTCCATACGACAACGCCAGCCTGCGCTAGTTCCGTCCGGCGTTTTCTGTAGGTGCTGCTTGGCGCCTCAGGCAGTCCAGACGCCAGTAGGGCGTCTGTAATTTCACTGTCCGTTAAACCTGACACTCCCGCAGACCGCAAAACCTTGCGTACAGCCTGCATCGTTGGCGTAAGCTTGAAGTCTGCCATTCACCCTCCCGCCACATCCGGGATTAGACCTTGCGCCCGCACTCCTTGGAACGGGCTGACAGTCACCGAGATACCCTGTAGCGAATCGGATACCCAGCACGATGATTGGCACTCGATCAGGCTGTCGTCGTCGATCACGCCCATGTCAACGAGAAAGTCTGAAATCGCCTTTTCAAGGTTGCCAAGGTCGCGCCTGCGCCGGTCGGGTGGGACAGCCCGGATCGACAGCTTGACCGCGCCTGAGACCTTGTGCGGCCGTTGCAGGTTCAGTCGTAATCCAGCCTCTTTTATCCAGGATTTATAAGCGGGCGTCTTGACCCGGCCAACGCGCGGGACGTTGCTGTAGAGCGCGTTAACGCTCGGCGGAAAGGGGAGCAGGAAGACCTGCTCAACATAGGTCGCGGGATCGTTGGCATGATGGCCTTTCAAAGAGTTTTTAGGAACGCGAGAAATTTGTGGGCGTCGTCACTCCAAAGCTCGACCGTATTGTAATGCCGCCAGTCCGGCGAGTGTTCACTCTCGGCTTCGTCATGAATGAGATCGGCGCGCACGCGAAGCTCATAGCGGGCGTACTGCCCGGTTTCGTATTTTGCTACGATGTCGGCAAAGCGAGACATGTCGGGCCTTTCGCTTTAAAATCTCAAAACCAGCAAAGCACGACTTGCGCCGCGCAGTCAATCTAAAATTTATTGTTATCCGCAGCGCGTGATTCCGCTTGACTCTCCGTTTACCTTGATTGCTCTGCCTCTTGCGATTCGGCCTCATTTTTTGTAAAGTCCGCCTTGACGGAATGTGATTCGAAAAGGGCTGCCGCCACCCATGAAAATTATCGACGACGCAGGCCTTCGGGCCGTCTTTGCCGAGCTGGACCGGCGCGCCAATCTCGGCCTCTCCCCCTGGTCCAAGGCCGACCTGGCTTCCCAGCTTGGGATCAAGAAGCAGGCCATCAACATCTGGACCAAAGTCCCGGCCGAGCGCGTCCCGGCCGTCTCCCAGCTTTTGGGCCTCAAGAAGAGCATCCTGCGGCCCGACCTGTATGACACGAGCGACGATGGTGTAGCGCCCCTGAAGCGCAAGGGAGCAGGCCATGACAGAAGCCGCGCTGCCCGCTAGGGTTCTCCCATCCAAAAAGGTCAATCAGGGCGTGCATACCGCCAAGACGCGGGCAACGGAGTTGTATCCAACACCTCCAGAGCTAACCGCCGCCCTGCTCCGCGCCGTTACCCTGCCACCCGTTCTCTGGGAGCCTGCTGCTGGGCTATGCCACATGTCCAACGCCCTCCGGGGCGCGGGACATACCGTCCACTGCTCTGACGCCTTTGACTACGGCGAGAGATACCCCATCATCGATTTCCTCAAAACCATAGGCCTGCCCAACCCAAGCGTGGGCGCTGTTATCACCAACCCGCCGTTCAGCCTGTCGGCCGATTTTGTCCGTCACGGTCTCAGGCTCTGCCCCGAGGTTTACATCCTCAACCGGCTCGCCTTTCTGGAGGGCGCGGCCCGCCGCGATATTCTCGACGGCCCTCTGGCTGAGGTCTACCCGTTTGTCGAGCGTCCGCCGATGATGCACCGCCACACCTACGATCCCGCAACAGAACGCTGGGTCGAGTGGCAGGGCAACAAGGCCAGTTCTGCCATGCCGGTGGCGTGGTTCGTGTTCCGCCGCGGCCATGACGCGCGACGGATGGGCACACAAATGAAAAGACTTTCATGGCGCACCCCAAAACCCTCGAAGACGTCCGAACCTGTTGCGTTGCCGCCCGCCTTATAGGCGTGGCGGGTCATGAGTAGGCGCAGCCGCTGCGAATCTGATTTTATGGCCGTTCGTGAATGTCGGCCGCAGAAGCAGACGCGCCACATCACAGCAACCGAAGACATCTAACGAGGGGATACCTATGACCACCACTGCACTCCAGCCGCCACGTCGCTGGCGGTTCTCACTGCGCGGACGCATCTGGCCGCTTGTTGGCGGACTAGCCGTCGCTCTGCTCTGGATTATTTCCGCCGCCGCTAACTTCCATGCCGGCGCAGCGCTTTCATCCGATGAGCACATTTCAACAATCCTGGGTAGCGCCTCGATTGGCGCTGACCTGATGAAGGCGGTTGTCCTATTCGCTGTCGTCGCGGCCCTGGCCAATAAGCGGCACGGCGTCGCCTTTGTCGGAATTGTAATCTTCGCGCTCTGCGCGGCGTGGAGCATGCGGTCGGCCCTCTACTTTGTCTCGACCACGCTGACACAGACCGTCGCTGAACGAACGCTCAAACACGACATTCAGCAGAGCAAGATCAACCTGCTCGACCTCAAGAGTAAGCGCGCCGGATTCCTGTCTCAGCAGTCGATCGAGGTGAGCGTCAACAACAAGTATGCCCGACGCGATGCGATTGCCGAGAACCAGCGCTCCAGCGGTGAATTTACAGCCCTTTTGCGTGACATCGAAGCTCAGCAAAAGGAACTTGAGGCGGCTCCCGTGGCTGTTGCAGGCGATCCGATTGCGGCGCTGTTCAACCTGACAGACAGAACGGTCATCCTGGCATCAGCACTATTCTTCGCGGCCCTCCTTGAGATTGCATCAGGCTTTGGCTTCTGGGTGATCGCCGTCTCGCGTCAGGCCAAGATCGTCGATGCGGTGGCTATTCCATCGGCAGCGATCGACGTTACGCCGCCCGTCCTGACGATCGGCGGCACCGGCGGCGACGGCGGCGGCTTGGCAAGCCCTGCCGGGTCTGGTCCTGGGTACGGCATGGGCGGGTATGGTGCGCCCCCGTCGTCGAACACTGACGACATTAAACATCTGTCGGCAACCACGGGCGCAGAGCCGGACAATGTCGTCGTCCCGTTCCCGCGCAGCGCCCCGGCTTGTGACCGGGCCGAGCGCGTCACTGCCATCGTTGCGGAAAAGTTCGATGCTGCAACATTGACCGAGCGTATTCCGGTCGCGTCGATTGCAGCACAGATCAACGCCGCCCTTCCGACCGATCAGCGCGTGCCCGAACCGCACCGCGTTGCCGAGCTGCTGATCCCGCATATCTTCGCAGCTTTCCCGCACGCGCAGAAGCGTAAGGTCGGCGGCCGGACGTTTGTCTATGGCGTGGCACAGCGCATGACCGACGCGCGCCGGGCGATGTAAAACGAAAACACCCGCCGCAGGTATGAACTGCGGCGGGTGTGGGGTGCGTGTACAGGGGTTGCTAGAGGGTTGGACTAGCCTTCAAGGCTATAGCACACGCCTGTGATTCCCAAAAGTCTCGAAAAGTAAAACCGGCAGGATTTTGCGATCCTGTTGCAGGAATACTTGCGTCCGCCAAGCAACTCAAAAGTAAAACGTGTCTAACGTCCAGATTTAATCTTGGGACGCCTTGCCGCGCGACGCGACTCATGCCGACATAGGCGCTCACCGATTCCCAGACAGCAAAACACCCCGCACGGCAAAATGCGGGGTGTTTCAAAAAACGAAACGTCAAGGACAGCACCCATGTACACCGAACCGGCCGCAAAGGTCAAGCCCGCATCTGAGATCATGTCTGAAATTAAGACGAGCGATGAGGCAACCGACGCCGCCGCCCAAGAGGCGGCGGGCGCGAAGGCGTTTGTCGGCTACTTGCTGATATCACGCTGCCTCGTCGATCACGACGTCGTCGGATTTGGCCGTCCGGGCAAGCCTGTTGACCCAAGCCGAGGGTGCTACTCCCATTCCGAGGCGTGGCAGAACTTGCTGATGCAAGCCGCCTACAAGCCGCGGACGTTCACGGTGGGCAAAACAGCGTACACCCTGGATCGCGGTGAGTTGGTTGCGTCGGAACGTTTTCTCGCCTTGAAGTGGAATTGGTCCTACAAGGCTGTGCGCGGTTTTGTTACTAAATTACGGGCGCAATCGATGCTCAAAAAGGGCGCATTCACGGGGCGCAAAATTCCGACGCTAAGTATCTGCAATTACGACAAATATCAGATAGCAGCCAGCGATGTGGGCGCAATAAACGGGGGTGTCGGGGCGCATAATGTCGCGAAAAAGGGCGACATACTAAAGAAGGTTATTACAAATACAGGTAGTGAAGTAAGAGTCGAAGGACTACGTCCTTCTCACCCCAACAGCGTCGGGGCGATGGCGGAAGACGCGATCTCAGACATTCCGCAGTTGGACCTGCAACCGCTAGTCGCGGAATTGCAGGACGACCCAGCCCCAGCCAAACCGAAGGTGGCTAGGACCGCCAAAAAGGCACCGCCAAGCCCCGAGGACGCATCGGCTAGGGGGGTTGCCAAGGCCAACCTCAAAGCAGCCGCTGTAGACGCTGCATTTGCGATCTGGGGCAAGGTCGCGGAGGAGTTCAAACTTCCCGCGTGCAAGTCGGTCTCGGCCAAGCGCCGCGCTCAGATGGGTCAACGCCTCGATCAGATCGGCAATGACCCGGCGGCCTTCGAAGAAATCCTGCGGCGCGAGATCACCGCCTCGGCCTTCCTGCAAGGCAAGATCAAACCGCGGCCTGGGTCCGGCTATCGCCAATTCGAGCTCAGCATTGATTTCGTCCTGCAACCGTCGTCGTGGGACAAGTTCATCGATGGCGCGTACTCGCGCAAAGTAGGCGGGCCAAAATCCACGCAACGGCTGGATATCGACAAGTTGCAAACCGAGGCGGCCGAAATGATTGCGCAGACGCGGTTGATTGCAGAGGCATCCCGTCAATCGGCGCTTGACCGGCGCATTCGGAATCAACGAAGCTAGGCAGGACGAATCAGGAGGGAACCATGCGGCGTGAAAATAGCGACATCAAGTCGGCACTGACTGGCCTCGGCATTCCCGAGCACCTATGCAGCGTCAAGGTCCGGCCAAGCGAGGTTAACTGCGATGTGGCCTTCGGCGGCCATAGACTGGCGTTTTCGGTCCGGTCCGGGACGACAGAGGCTGAGTTGCGCGCGAGCCTCGCAAGGGTTGAGCAGGCCTGGAGCGACCACGTTGGATTGCCGCACCAGGTTGACCTGGAGGAGCTGCTGGCATCTGCCCCTGCGGGGCAGGCCGCGCCATGAAAACGCTTGTTGAGATTTTCCAGGAAGAGGGTGTCGAACTCCGCCCCGGCAAGGATCGGTACTACACGGTCTGTCCAAGTTGCTCTGCGACACGCCGGGCGCACAACCGCAAGAAGCCGGTCCTGAAGGTCCAGATTGATGGTCGTGGCGCGCGGTTCGGATGTTGCCACTGCAACTATTATAATGCCCGCTTTTTTGACGAAGGTGAGCCTTCCGGGCGGACACGGCAAAACTCAAGAGTAAGTGCGGGGGCACGACAGAATGACCACACAGCAGCAGGCGCAAGCGGACGACACGCCACTGGAGCTGTCGGAACTCCACGCCGCACAGCTATTCGCGAAGCGCAAGGTCTCACCCGCGACAGCGCGCGCACTTGGGATCGTCTCACGCGGCCAAGCTCTAGCCTTCGAGACGCGCCATTGCGGCGTGTTGTTGTACCGAAAGTTCAGAGCGCCGCCGAAGAAATTCTGGATCGAGCCCGCGGGCGCAAAGTTAAAGCTGTGGAACCTGGACTCCTGCCGGGACTTACGCACAACCGGCGGGACGCTGATTATTTGCGAGGGCGAACTTGATGCCGCCTCTTTTGTCGAGGCGGGCTTCAAGTGTGTCGTCTCCGTTCCGAACGGCGCGCCTGCCAAGGCAGGCGATGGGGATATCGAGCCGGAACAAGACCGGCTCTTTGCTTATCTCTGGGATGAAGACTATCGACTAATCCCGGAACTCGACGAAGCCCAGCAGATCATCCTTGCGACGGATAACGATGGCCCAGGTCGCGTTTTGGCCGGCGAGCTGGCCGTTCGTCTTGGTATTGATCGTTGCTATGTCGCGCAATACCCGAGCGGATGCAAAGACCCGAACGATGTCTTGGTGCAGCATGGCCCGGAAGCGCTCGTTGCGTGCGTCCACGCAGCCCTGGCGCTTGTTCCCAATAGTCTCGTCGCATGGTCTGACCTGCCCGAGCGTGAGGAGCAGGTCGCGCTCTCAAGCGGGTGGCGGTCGCTCGATAAACACCTCATGCTGACGTTCCCTGAATTGGTTGTGGTTACAGGACGCCCTGGGTCGGGCAAATCCAGGTGGTCTCTTGCCTGGGTGCAAAATCTTGCGCGCCTACACGGCGTCCGCTCGGCCTACCTTGCCCTTGAAGACAGCGCCAACCGCATCAAGCGCCATGCCCTTGCCTATGCCGTTGCCTTTGCGGGCACGGAGGTGGCCAACCCGGTGACGGGGGAACTGATGTCAATCGGCAAGGGGAATGAGGTTGCGTGGCTGGACGCGCATTTGCGCCTGATCGGCCCCGCCGTCACGCAGGACGACGTCCGTGGGCTATCCTGGCTATTCGAGATCATCAAAGAGGCGGCCTGTAAACACAACTGCCGCATCCTCGTCATCGACCCCTGGAATGAGATTGAGCACATGTGGGGGAGGGGCGCGACGGAGGGCGAGTATATCGGGCAGGCGTTGCGCGACATTAAACGGCTCGCCCGGCGCTACGGCATGACGGTAATCGTCGTTGCGCATCCCGACAAGAGCGCCGGCCGCAATGAGAGCATCGACGACATGACGCTCTATTCGATCTCAGGTGGCGCCCATTGGAAGAACAAGGCCGACGGCGGGATTATTGTTGCGCAAGAGACAGGCGAGAATGGCGCGACCGGCAATACCGTCATCAAAGTCGATAAGCGCAAGGACTGGGATGTGATGGGGATGCCGACGAGTGGCGAGCATGTCATCCTGGAGTTCTCAGGCGGCATTTACAAGAGCAAGCTGTAGACGAAACGATTCGAAACCAAAGGACAAAGTTAATGGCTGACAGCAAATACCCAAACTCCGGGCGTATGTTTAACAATGACCGGAAAGAAAAAGACACCCACGCCGACAACACGGGGGAGGGTGAACATACCTGCTCTAAGTGTGGGCATGTGGACCGCTTCTTTATCAATGGCTGGCGCAAGTCGGGTGACAATGGCCCGTGGTGGTCAATGTCGTTTAAGGACAAGCGCCCGCAAGCACAAAGCGATGCCCCGCAACAGCAAGGCCAGCGCAAACCAGCGCAGGGCGACCTCGGTTACAGCGCGGGCGGTAAGCCGCAGATGCCACGCGCACTTGACGACGACGAAATTCCATTTTGATGGGTAAGAGCAAGATTGACCGCAGGGCGCAGGTCGAGTATTGTTATCGAACGTGGGGCGCGCGAACGAAGCGCACAAAGTGAAGGAGACAATCGTGGCACGCAGCGGCGTAGGCAATGCCGGTAACGTCAAAATGCGCGGGCGGCGCAAGTCACACACGTTCGCTTGTGGCTGCTGCTGGTGCATTGACGATCGAGATCAGTTGCGCACCAAAGCTGAGTTGAAGGATGCGCGCGCCGCGCTAGCCGACTACTTTGAGGCCAAATCAAATAGGGGAGGGTGTGGCAATGGCGACTAACGAACAACTCGACAGCATCGCTGACAGACTAGGGGCGGATCATCAGCGATATTGAGATGGCGACCGGCAGGGCGAAGCGTGCTCGGGACATTCGCAAGATGGCACGTCGCCGCGAGCGAGATTTCTCGCGAGCTGAGGCTGAAAAGCGGTACGACGCGTGGGCCAAGAGCATCCCGGCCATCATCGAGCCCGAGTTTGGCGCCGTCACGAAAATCATCGCCAACTGGCGCAGGGAGATATTCGCCTATTTCGATTATCCGGCCACCAATGCTTACACCGAGGCCCGAAACAGGTTCATCAAAGACCTCAACCGGGATGGGCGCGGATATTCGTTTGAGCGCATCCGCGCCAAGGTCTTGCTGGCCGAAGCCTTTGAGGTCAAGACGTGCCCATTCTGTAAAGGCGAATACCCGGCCAGCAGCTTTCGACCGGCTGTCGTGCGTCTTCCCGGCCGCGACGACATCGTTTTGGAAGGCATGGAGGATTGGTGCAGCAATTGCCATTTCACCATGCACCAAATGGAATGGGAAGTTCATGACGAAGAAACCGATCCGTACGCTCCAGAGCCTAATTCCACATTGGTCGGGAAGTTTATTGAGAAGCGAATTACACGCTAGAAACCGGATACCCGAGATTTGCAGAAATCAGCGAGTCAATGAGGGAGGGCCAGATGGCAGTGAAAATCGACGGCCGCACGTTTCAAGGGAACAACGTCAGCATCATCAACGGCCACGTCACCATCGACGGCAAGCCCATCGACGGGCAACTCAATGGCGTCGTCAAAATTGAGATTGAGGGCGTTCTTCAATCGCTGGCGACCGACGCTGATGTTCACTGCGGCGATGTCCAGGGCGACGTGAAGGCTGGCATGTCCGTGACGTGCGGAAGCGTCGGCGGCGATGTTGACGCCGGGATGAGCGTGACCTGTGGCACTGTTGCTGGCGATGTAGAGGCTGGGATGGGCGTCACCGTCCACAAACAAAGATAATGGAGGGTGGCATGGCTACGCCGGGTTCAAGATCGTTAGACGACAGTCGTGAGTTCTCGGAGCTTCGCGAACGCATTGCGGAGCTTGAGAAGGCAGCAAGGCGCGCCATTAAAATCATGGACGCCAACATCAATCATCAGTGGGAAAAGATCGAGGACGTACGCACGATATTGCGTGAAGCTCTTCGACCATAAGGAGCCGTGATGAAGGCCGGGATTTTTTGGCTTGGCGTCTCGATCTTTTTCGCGGGCGCTGCCTTTTAGGAGGCGATCACCGGAACGTGGATTAACGAGCCTGACGGCGGGATGCGCAGCATCACAATGTCGGTGTTTGCGTTTCTCGCGTCGTATGTCCTGATAACCGGCGCAAAGCGCCGTCAACGATAGGAGGGTGATGTGCTGTTTCACGTGAAACCCTATTCGAATCAAGGCGACTTGTGTATGCCTTGTGCATGAAACGCAAGTCTGTATCGAAGCGGCCTGGAACCGTCACCCCGCGTGAGCGGGAGGACGCAGGCTATCGCGCCGCCCTTCATAGTATGCGTTCCGCTGTCGAGGGGGATGTCTCCGGCGCCATTGAAGCAGCATGCGAGGATGCGCCCTATCATCTCGCCCCCTATCGCCGCCGCTCGCATGGCCGGGAAGCGGCTGCGATCTTTGAGGGCATTGCCGCGGCCGTTGCCCTCAATATCCTTGCCACAGCCCGCCCTGGGCAGGCTGGCGAGATGGCGATTGAAGTCGCCCGCCTCCTAGTTCGCAAAGTTGAGATCATGAGCTGCCACGGCAACGCCTAAGCCCCCTTGCGAAGATGCCTCGGATCATGTAGCTAGAGAGTGCGCCCGCGACCCTGAATCAAGGGGCGCTGAGCCGCCGACCCACGGCCCCTCCTCATCATCCTTATTGGCTTCTGTCTTCTTCCCGTTACCCAGAGGGAAGCGGGGCTATTACGGCGCACACCCGGAACCATCGCGGCCGGGCTTTTTGTTGCCTATCCCACGCAGAGCCGAAGTAAAACCCGCAAGTCTAAAGTGTAGACAAAGTATTTGCAAGTCTACAGCAAGTATAGTATATACCGAATCACCCGAATAGGGTTTAGCGACTAAACGTGCCTCGGATGATTTCTGAGGGGCTGTGGGTGATACTCAACGGGTCCAGCAATGGACCCGTTTTTTCATGGTAAATTGGGCGAAAGCGATTCGGGAGGCCGCCGTGGACTATGCGCTTCTGGGTATTAGCATGATTATCTTTCCCCTTGCCGTCTTGGGCGTGGCAACCTTGCTCGTTCGCCATGACGCCGCCGGTGCCGCCGACGGGGAGGACCAAGCCGGGGAAGCCAGCGAGGACGCTCTTGTCGCCTGGCGCGCTGCCCACCATGCCATCCTCTTCAACCCCAAGCACCCGCTATATAAATCGACGACAAAAGAATATGTCCGCCGCTTTGAGCAGCATCACAACCTCAAGCCAACCGAGTGGGGCTTGTCGTGAGCGAGATCGAGGACATTGCTGACGGGCTACCGAATATCAAATGCGATCCGTGCCTTGACGGTCGGCATAAAACAGGCGTCGCCCACGCCCGGTCAAACGCAAGGCTCAACGCACGCCAAGTCATGAGGGCGGCTGAAACAGGTAACCGTCTCCGTCTTTCCGCCCATACACCGTCCTTGCCAAAACTAATATTCATGGAGGGGGAATGACCGCCCGAAATTGCATGACGTGCGTCCACAGGCATGCCGACCTTTGCAAGCATCCTCAGGCAGCCCACATCTGGGGCAAGCTTGGCGGACTGCAAACGATTCTGCCGGATCGCGGCTGGCCTCGTTGGCCCCAGGCAACGGAGTGGTGCGGATTTTTCAACCCAACGCAGGAGTGGCGTGACAAGGCTGAATCCACGGCCAAGAAACTCAAAAAGGCAGCGGCATGACCGACCAGAAAAAATCCGCCGGCAATCCCCTCTGGCAGAAGGGGGTGTCTGGCAATCCGAGCGGCAAGCGCGCCCTTAAAATCTTAACCGATCGCCTTCGCATGGAATTGACCCAGCATCCCGAGCGTGTGGCTAAGATTGCCGAGGCTGTCATCGCGAAGGCCGAAGACGGAGATTTGGCCGCCGCGACCATGATCTGGGACCGCCTTGAAGGCCGCCCGCTTCAGACGATGGAGATCAATGCGACGACGACGATGTTAACGCCGGAAGAGCGGCGCATGAGAGTTTTAGAATTGCAGGCCCGTCTCGTCGGGAGCGGCACAGGGGATGATGGCGTCGGGTCACAACACTAAACCAATGTTTACGCCGCTGTCCGCTGCGCAGGTTGCCGCCCTCAGCGATGACGATCTCGCAGACTATGAGGAGGCGCTTGAGGACGTTTACTGGTCGCGCGGCAAGACAAGCCTCTATGACTACTGCACGCGCGTCGAAGTTCCTGGCGCACCCGTTGGCGGCGACGACAGCGATGCGTTCTTCCCCGAGACCGTGACGCCTGCTGAGCATCACCGGCTCATCATTGATGCGGTTCAAAAGCTCGCCGATGACCACCCGGACATGGCGGGCGTCGATGGCATCATGGCGTTCATGCCGCCGGGCGCGGCCAAATCCACGTACCTCTCTGTTCTTGCGGCCAGCTGGTTGCTCGGTCGCCGTCCAGGGACCAACGTCATAGCAGCATCTTACGCGCAGGATGTTGCCAATAGATTTGGCCGTCGTGTGCGTCAGATTGTGCGCTCGGACCAGTTTCAAAAGATCATGAGTTGCGGCATCGTTGGCGACAACCAAGCGGTTGATAACTACAGCCTGACAAACGCTTCAGACTATCGTGCGGCGGGTCTGAATGCTGCCGTGACCTCGTTCCGCGCCGACTGGGCGCTAGTCGATGACCCGGTTAAGGGTCGCGAAGATGCCGACAGTGCGATCATTCGAGACAAGACATACAACGGCTTTCTCGATGACATCTGTACGCGCTTGAAGCCCGGCGCCAAAATTTTAATCGCCATGACACGTTGGCATGAAGATGATCTCGCGGGCCGCACGCTGGGCGAGCAATGGAAGGGGCAATCCGGCCTTTGGCGCGGGACCGATGGCAGGCTTTGGTATATCATCAACCTGCCCCTGCTTGCTGAGCACGCCGACGATCCGCTCGGCCGCATCAAAGGCGAATTGCTCTGGCCCACGTGGTTCCGCATCGAGGAAGCCAAGCGCCTGGAGACGATGGCCAAGAGGGGCGGCCACGCGGCGCGCACATGGTCGAGCCTCTATCAGCAGCGCCCAAAACCTAACGAAGGCGCAATCCTCGCCCGCCACTATTGGCGCGAATGGAAAGGCAAGGATGTCCCTGAGTGCTCTTCCGTTTATCTTGCCTATGACACAGCCTTTGAAGAGGGGGAGGAAAACGACTTTTCAGCCATGACGGCCTGGGGGGTGTTTGAGCATACGTCTCGCAAGCCGACAGGCGAAGAGTACCGGCACAAGCACATCATCCTGCTCGGTGCTTGGAAAGAGCGCGTCTCCGCGGTTGACTTGATCGACACCGTGCAGACCCATGCGCGCCTATTTCGGCCGGATCGCATCCTCGTCGAAAAGCGCGCGTCCGGCATCCAGCTTATCCAGGAATTGCGGCGGCGTAGGCTGCCCGTGAAGGCGTGGCTGCCCCGCGGCAAGCCGGGGGCAAAAGGCAAGCTGCCGCGCGCCCATGCCATCGCAACTATCCTTGAGGGCGGCTCGGTTTGGTATGTCCCCGGCCCCAAGACGGACGCTGTGCTTGAGAGTTGCGCCGCGTTTCCGTTTGGCACCAATGACGACGATGTCGATACCGTCACCTGTATGCTTGCCTACTTCCGGGACAAGTATATCTTCCAAACGCACGAAGACGAACTCGATGCTGAGGAACTGAAAGAGGCGTTGCTGAGCCGGGCCGATGCTAGCCGTCGGCCACGGTCGCTCTATTCCGGCCCCGTCTCCCGTCCTCATGATGATCTCGACGCCGAAGACATTGAGCGCATGACGCCGGAAACGCGGCGCAGGCTCTACAGTTAATTCATCCACACCCCTCGATTCGCCATCCCCATTCCCTGCCATGCCGCCGCTTGGTAAATCTTGCGTTGACCATGCGAATCGGATTTGGTATGGTCTCATTCGGAAGCAACCTGGGGCGGGCAATGGTCGGGCATAAATGGTTTGGCAAACGCGATGTTGACGTTTTGAACGTCGCGACGTGGGCGCAGCACGATCCGACGAAATCCTGGTCCGACGGCAACGCCGTGCGCGGCAAGATCACAACAGCAGCCCAATCCCTGATCGCCGACCTTGAGCGGGTTGTTGCTGAAAACGTCTCGTCCGCCGTCGCGGAATACGCCCAATCGGCCCAGGCCGGTCTCCGTGCCGAGGGTGGGGAGGTCTTCATCGGCATCCGTCTCCATAACGATGAAGCGGCGATGATCATCGAAGTGCCGCTGCGCCGTCTGGTGATCGATGCCTTAAGCGAGATGCGGCCCAACCTGACAATGGACAGGGAAGCACAGGGCGCGCTTAGCGGCCTCGTTGCGCTCGGCCAAGCCCTTGTCGGCCTTGTTAAGCCGGACCCAGCGGCAGGCGTCGGGCACAACAGCATGGCTGGAACGCCACCTCAAATCAGCAGCGGCTTTGCAGGCCGCCGGGTGGTGTCGTGATGGCCCGCCGCCGCAAGCGCCTGCTTATCCCGAAGCGCCCCGCACCCCCGCCTCCGCCCAAATTCCGCGTTGGCCCGCCGCGCACCTCGTGGCCGCCGCGCATGGAGCTTGAGTTGATCGGCCTTATGAACGGTGGTCTCAAGCCGCGTCAGATCGCTGGCATCTTGACCCACCAGCACGCCTTCCCCGTTACGCGAAACGCCGTGATTGGAAAGATATACAGGTTGAGGGCGGACGGAGCCTTAACCCCCGCGCAAAAGCCTGGGCACCGCACGAACAGGAGAGCAGCATCATGATGGACGGCGCAGTCCACGACACCACCACAGGCAGTGGCGGAGACGGTATGAGCGGGGCAGGCGATGAGGTTGCCCGCTATTACGCGACGACGCGCGCCCTCGGTGAGACGTGGGTCAATCACATGGCGGCTGCCGGGATTGGCCCGCATGCCCTCGCCATTGCCGCGGGTCACGCTGCCCTCGTTGCCGTTTCAGCCCTCCATGCGGCCGATGCGGAAGCGGGCCGCGCGCTCCTCGATGAGCTGGCGTCTGGAATTTTGAAATTCTCGGAAAGCATGCCGCAGGAGACCGCGGCATGAGCCGGAAGGCGTCTAAATCAGTCGCCGCGTCTGCTGCACCTATTCCATCGGCGGCGATCGTCGTTGACGGGGATATTATCCCGGACGGGGATTTCGCCGGAATGCGGGCGAGTGATGTTCTTGCGGCTATGACGGAGGGTATCAACGATGTCCTGGGGGAAGCCTCAATTGAAACGGCTGGCTGCGCCCTTGATTCCGTCCTTGGTGAGTATCTTGCCGTTGTTCAGCATGTCAAAGGCGACGGGGAAGCCAAGCTGGCTGGCCTGCGCTTCGTTGAGACGGCTCTACCTTATGCTGCCCTGCCTGTACAAATTGCCGAGCAGTATGGCACCGCCCGGCGCCTTGTGGGGCACGGAAAATCGGACAAGGCAAAGTGAGGCCTGCGGGAGATCGACAGTGGCGATGATCGTTGCTTATGAGGTGTACCTGCGTCGCGATGAGGGGCGGCTTATGCCGCTCGTGCGCGTCCGCACCCTATCAAGCGCAATCACCATCGCCAACCGGCAGGCGGAAATGCTGAATGAACAGTGGCTCAAGCGTGTCGTGTGGCGGGCCTACGTTTTTGAAACCATGCTCGATGAGCAGCAGATCGATGAGATCGACGTCAAGCCAAGACAGGGGGACACACATGAGTTCGTCTATTGCGCGTCATTCGACGCCTTCATCAAGTCCGTCATCGGCGTCGCCCATGACGGGTCATCCCATGCCGCCGCCAGCGCCGCCGACGTCGGGGATGCCCCTGGCGGAGCATAGCATCCGCGAAGCTCTCGATGGCTTGAAGGCCTATCGCGCCGAGGCGCAGGCCATGCCCGCACCGTTTGAAATTGCTGTGCGTGATGAGCTTTGGCGTATCGGCACTATGCTGATCGATAAGAACAGAAGCTACGGCAATTCGGCATTTGATCCGGTCCGCATCTTCTCGCGCGCCCACCCGATCGATCAAATCCTCGTTCGCCTCGATGACAAGCTGTCCCGGTTCCGTCACGCGCAATCATGGCCCGGCGACGACAACATCGACGACATCATTGGCTACCTCATTCTCTTGCGCCTTGCACAATCTGGAGCCGTCTGACGTGGCCAGGACGGGCATCCAGGATCAAATCGAGGCGGTCATTGCCGTGATCGAGAGCGACGGCAAGACGTACAATGCAGACGCCCTTGATGCGGTTGTGACGACGCTCATGTACTTACGGGATCATCGTCCAGAAATTGAGCTCGCGGCGATGATCTACAAAGACCCGGCGCTTAAAATCTTGCGTGCCGGTTTTCCAGATGCACGGCTTGTTGCTGTGCGCCCGCTTGGGTCGCGCGGGGGTTATACGGACCCTTCTTATGAGGACGGAGGAATTGGGGATGGCTGACAGAGACAAGCGCACGCATCTTAAGGGCGCTGACGAATATAAAGCGCTCAAGCTGATTAAACAGAACGGCGCAATGGAAGGCGATCACTACGTCTACAAGACGGGGTGGAGTGACTTCAAAATTGCACAAGAAATCGGCTGCCTTGAGTCGCAAATTGCGCGCCGCCGGACGGAAGTTTTCGGCCCTCTAAAGCGTGCGGGGCACGGCCGCGATCACGAACTTGAAGAGGCGATCAAGCGCATCGAGACGCTAGAGGTCGAAGGCCGAGCGCGTCGGGTGGCATATTACGATCTTGCAAAGCGCACCGAGCATCTGGAGAAGGCAATCAAGCGCTGTGTCGGGCGCGACGTCGGTTTCAACAACCGGCGGCAACACCACGTTGACGAACGTCGATTACACCAACGACCAAGCCAAAAAGGCGGTCTTGGACGTCACGGGCGCGCTTGTCTCGAATGCGACGATCACGATCCCGAATGCAGCCAAGGTTTACCGTGTTCTGAACCGGACATCGGGCGCCTATACGCTCGGCATCAATCGTCAAGACGACTGCGGCCGTGACATGACCCATGACCCTTATCGCGTTGAGCCAAGAAAACCTCTCACCGCCAAGCAGAAGCTTAAGATGTTCATCGCTCATGGTGGCATTTGCTGCCTCTGCAATCTTAAGATCAATGGCGTGCATGAGGCGTGGGATGAGCACATTAACCCGCTCTGGCTCAACGGCGATAATGGGGCGTCAAATCGCGCGCCTGCACACGTCAAGTGTGCACAGCTAAAGACCGCAGGAGAGGCAAAATCCAGAGCCAAGACGCGGAGTAAGGCTGAAAAGCACTTTGGCGCTAAAGCGCGAAAGTCGCGGCCGATGATGGGCACAAAGGCCAGTGGATGGCGCAAGCCTATGAACGGCAAGGCTGAGCGGAGAGAGACGTGACGAGCAGCAGAGAAGTGGGGGCGGAAGTGAATCTTTACAGGATTAGCCAAGACGCCAACGACGGGTACGATACCTACGACAGCGCGATCGTTGCTGCTGAGAGCGAAGAGTGCGCGCGTCGCATTAGCCCGGATGGCTATGATGTCTGGTCAGACGCCATGAAGTGCTGGGTTGCTCCCAATGGCACTAAGCGTGATTGGCTGGGCACTTGGTGCTCGCACATTGACAACGTTAAGGTTGAACTCATTGGGCGTGGCTTGGCCGATACGCAAGCGGGCGTCATTTTGGCAAGTTTCAACGCCGGCTGAAACACATCCAGAGAGTGAAGCAATGACGCCGGATTACGTGAAGCTAAAGTTGCGGAACGGTCTGTCGATCTCTCCTGACGAGGCGATCGTTTATGCTGGTGATCAAGCCCGCGCCGCCCGTCTTGAAGCCCTAGAGGAAGCGGCGAAGATTGTGGAAGAGTTTGGCGTGCCGATGATCAAGCTTGCCGCCAAGTACGGACCGAGCTTTCCGACCAGCAAGCCATACGCCGACGCCATTCGTGAAAGAATGAAGACCTAATTCAACATTCATCCGAACAAGTTTCACCAGCGGAACTATCAATAACGGAGAAGGGAAGATGACCGACGAGCAAATCGTGAAAGCCGTCCGTGCCGGCACGCACACTATTGTGCCGATGCCTCTTGGAAAGCGTAAGTGGTACGTCGGCAGCTATGCCAATGCCGACATCGAGCCAGGTGCTTTTGTCCTGATCCTTGGCCTATTCGATGACCAGTATGAGGGCGAGGAAATCTGCGGGCTAATGATGGGTGGGTTAACCGAGCACGCATCAGACTGCGCGAGGCATAATGCACCGGCATTGCCGATCGGCCAATGTGATTGTCAAGCGCGTGATGATGAGATCGCCTTCTAAAACTCGTGACTGGTTGCCGAGCCAGTTTCTCAACCAATGAACGAGAGTGAAACATCATTCAAACTGCAAGCAGAAGGGATAGAACCATGATCGACATCATCTTTATCATCGCAATCCTTGCTGCTCTTGTTGCGCTTGTCGTTCTTGTCTCTGATTATTGAGGTTTAGTCATGTCAACGGCCTTCATAGGCAAGGATATCGCCCACAAGGCACTCGATGATCATTATATCGTCGTCGGTTTCTTCACGCCCGACTACCGCCCGCTTGCCGCGGCCTTTGCCCGCAACCTTTTTGCCCATAGCGCCCCTTTTCATCTCTACGCCGTTCCGGGTGGGGCCTGGGATGAGATCATCCTGGAAAAGCCCGCCATCGTAGAGAGGGCCATGACAGACTATCCCGGCCGTAAGATCATCCTCATGGACGTCGATTGCACCCTGCACGGCTACCTTGGCAACTGGGCTAAGGACCAGACAGCAGATGTCGTCCTCCCCGCCCGCATCCGGCAGGGTCGGCGGCGGCATGGCCGTGTGCTCTTTTCCTCTCGCGTTATCCTGTTTGCCCCAACCCGACCGGCGGCGGCGCTGGCGGCAGCTTGGGGGAGGCGGTGCGCCGAGGCTGATGTCCCACCCTTTGGTCGCCTCTGCGATGAGCGCGAGCTGGTCGGGGCTATTGGTGAGGCGCACGGGGCAACACTGGCCTTCACGGAAGACGCTTATGCTGGCCTTAATGCCCGCAACGCGCCGCCGAATGCCAAGATCACGCATGAAAGCGCCCGCGCCAAGACGGACACCTGGACCACCGATCTCGGTAAGGTCGGCCAGCGGGCGTTCGATGTGCTGCGTGGCAAGCGCCCCCGCGCTCTATAGGGGCTGTAAGCAGCAGAGCCTTGTGATTTTTCTGTCATAACGTGCGTGATTCGGTTGTGTTCGGGTGCGTTCGGCTCTGGACCTTGCGGGCTTCGGCGCGCACAGGCGGGCCTTGGTGGCGTATGTGATTCGCATTCCCGCGGTCACAAAGGGGATTGCTTCTCAAGGAGACGACACAATGGAAATTCTCAAACGATGGGCGCCGCCAATTGGGATTGGCTTGCTCGCGCTCTTCCTCGCCTACGTTCTTTTTGCCGCCCCGTCGCAGGCAGCGGATTTGGGTGGCGACTGCTGCGCCGACCTTGAGGAGCGGATTGCAGAACTCGAAGCCACGACCGCCCGCAAGGGCAATCGCAAGGTCCGCGTTGAGGTTGCGGGCCAGATCAACACGGCCCTTCTCTATACCGACACTGAGGGCTATAGCAACACGACCGTCCAGCAAAACGGCAACGAGGAGAGCTACGTCGGTTTCTATGTGGCAGCTCGAATCAATGGCGATCTGACTGCTGGTGCGACGCTTGAGATCGACGCGCGCGACCTTGGCGTCCTCGGCCTTCCCGTCGGTGGCCTTGATACTTCCATCCGCCAGCAGAACGTCTGGATCAAAAGCGAAACGCTCGGCAAGTTGACCGTTGGCCGTGCGGCGCAAGCAACCAAAAACTTTGACGAAATCCGCACCGATAACGGCGCGGTCGCCAACAAGGCGTTTTCTCTCGGCGCTCTGTCGGACGCCTACCTGACGGGGATCGACATCCCGATTGACGGTCAGTTCCGAGACGTTGTCCGTTACGACAGCCCGAATCTGCTCGGCATCGACGGCCTGAAACTTGTCGCAACCTGGGCTAATAGCTTCGATGCGACCAAGGCGGATGGCGATGGCGACACCTATGACGTTGCGCTCCGCTATTCGGGCGAGACGGGGGACTTCAAGGTCAAGGGCGGGCTTGGCTACCGTTCAGGGACCGATTACGACGTCAACCTGCTCAACATTACGTCGCTGAGCATCCCGACGGGCGACGTCAAGACGTGGATGGCGGCAGCGTCCGTTATGCACGTCGGCACCGGCCTTTTTCTGAATGCGAATTACGCGGATCAGGACTGGGAGACGGCAGGCCTCACGCTCAAGGGCACGGCGCTTTCAGGCGGCATAGAACGCAAGTGGTTCTCGGTCGGCGCGACGACGCTTTACGCCGAGTGGAGCCGCTTGACGCTTGATGATGGTGGCAGTGAAGGCGATCTCAACACCTATGGGGTGGGCGTTGTCCAGGCGCTCGATGCGGCGGCGATGGATGTCTATTTCTCCTACCGCCTGATGGACCTCGAAGATTTTGGCGCCGACGACATTACGGCCGTGACAGCGGGTGCTCGAATCATGTTTTAAGAATGCGTTGCACGGCGGTTTTTGCCCCCGCTTGGGCTGACGTGCAAAAAGTTCGCGTAGAGCCGCCCGGCCCCAAGCCTGGGCGGCTTTTTTGTGTCTCCGTTTCGAAAAAGGGACGTGTTTTTTCGAAAAACTTTGGCGCATCCACAGGAATCAGATAGCGGCTAAAGCTCCACGTTTGACTTTTGGAGCAATCATGGCTGTGCCCCCCGGACTTGGCGATATCCTTGAAGGGGCGGCCCTGGCCGACGATTACGAGACCTTGCTGGGCCAAGTCTCGGTGCCGGGCACCGGGATGTTTGAAATGGGCGACGACGGCGCTATGCGCGAAGTCTTTCCCGAAGATGACCTCATGCCTGCCGTCTCATCCGAGGGGCACGCTGCCAACCTCGCTGACGCCCTCGACGAAGGCCAGATGCGCAGGATCGCCAGCGACCTTCTCACCGCGATTGACGACGATATCGAAAGCCGCCGGGCCTGGACGGATCGCTTCCGCCGCGGCTACGAGATGATGGGGCTGACGCCTGACGAGGTCGATGATGGCCCGTTTCCAGGCTCGTCCTCTGCCGTCATGCCGGTCATGTCGGAGGCCGTGGTCCAGTTCTGGGCGCGGTCGCTCGCCGAGCAAGTCCCGTCCACAGGCCCGGTCAAGGGCACGGTGCTGGGCAAAGTCCGAGAGATGCACTTGCAACGCGCCAAGCGCGTCGCCGACTACATGAACCATGATATCATGGTGACGGATAAGGCGTGGTACGCCGATCACTCCCGGATGCTGATGGCGCTGCCCAGCACCGGGTCGTGCTTTAAAAAGGTGTACCGCGACGGGGCGCAGGGGCGCAATTGCGGGGTTTATGTTGCGGCTGAGGATTTTATCTGCAACTACGCCTTCACCGATCTTGATACCGCTCCACGTTATACCCACCGGCTCTGGCGGACGCAGAACCAGATCAAGAAGGCGCAGTATGCCGGTATCTATCGCGCGGTTGATCTTGGCGAGCCGCAGGCCGAGGATTTGCCCGAAGAGACGGAAATCAAGCTCGACGTCTCGGACTTCGACCAGACAGACGGCAACGGCCGCGCGGGTGACCGGCGGTTTGAAGTTTTTGAGGTGTACTGCGAACTCGACTTGCCGGGCTTTGAGGATGTTGACCAATTCGGCCGGGCAACGGGCATTGCGCTGCCCTACATCGTCACAGTCGATAAGCACACCGAGAAAATTCTAGCCATTTACCGCGGCTGGAAAGAGGGCGATCCGCTCAAGCGCCGCCGCGTCCAGTGGGTGAAGTACGATTACATCCCCGGCCCCGGCTTTTACGGCCTCGGTCTCTTCCACTTGATCGGCGGCTTGCAGCAGGCCGCGACCGGCGCGCTCCGGGCCATCATTGACGGCGCCGCGACAGCCTCCCTTCAGGGCGGATTTGTCTCCAAAGACGCCTCGATGAAGGATCAGAACCTCACCATCGAGCCGGGGATCTGGAAGCAGGTCGATGCCACGGCCGAGGACTTGAACAAGGCGTTTGTCACCCCGCCGTTCAAGGAACCAAGCTCGGTTTTGTTCCAGATCATGGGCTTTCTGGTCCAGCGGGCGGAAAAGTTCGCCGCCACGACCGAAATGCAGACCGGCAGCGAAAATTCGAAGAACATGCCGGTCGGCTCAACCCTCGCCATGTTGGAAGCGGGGGGTAAGGTTTTTAGCACGATTCACCGCGGCCTGCACAAGTCTTTGGCCGAGGAGCTGCGCCAGCGTTACGAGTTGATCCAGGAATATATGCCCGTCGAGGGGTATCCCTATGACGTCGAGGGCGCGCACGAGGGTATTCTGGCCGAAGACTTTGCCCCCGGCGTCACGATCATGCCGGTCTCAGACCCGAACGTGTTTTCGCAGGTCCAGCGCGTCGCGTTGTATCGGGCAACATACGATCTCGCCAAGCAGAACCCCAACGATATCCGTCTGCGCCCGGTGCTGCGCCGGTTCCTTGAGGGCATGGGCGTGCCCGACATCGATGAGATTTTGGTCGAGGACCAACCCCCGCCCCCGCCGCGCGATCCGGTCAGCGAAATCCAGGCATTGCTCCGCGGCGAGCCAGTCCAGGCCTACCCGGACCAGATGCATCAGGCGTACCTGCAACACTACTGGGCGTTTATGAACAACCCTCAGTTTGGCGGCAACGCGCAAATCCAGCAGCAGATCGGCCCGGCAGCCGTTGCGCTTCTCGGTCAGCGCTTGGCCTACGCCTGGGCTGAGCACGTCCGGGCGCAGGGCATCCCGGCTCCGATGCTTCCCCCACCGATGGGTGACCCGAACGGGCCGCAAGCACCCCAGGACGGCAGCGGCATGGCTGGCATGGCACCCCCAGGACAACCAGGACAGGGGGCAGGATACCCCCCAGGACAGGCCCCAGGATACCCAGGGCAGCCCAATGTTTCCGGGCCTCAGATCGACAGCGCGCAAATCGCACAGATGGCGGCGCAGATCGCGCCCGTCTTGGTGCAGGTGCCAGGCCTCCCCGCGCCTCCAAGCCCGAGTGACGCCGCCAAGGAGACCGACACGGCGATCAAGGCCACCGAGATGGAGATCAAACGCGAAGAACTGAGCCTCAAGAAGAATGGCCAAGCCCAGGAACTCGCCAGTAAGGCAGAGATGGCTAGCATTGACGCTTACACCAAAGACACACTCGGCAAGATCAAGGCGGCGATTGAGGCAGAGTCGTTGCAGCAGAAGCGGATCGAGACAGAGGCCAAGGCCGGGCGGGAGGCGCGACTGGCCCGAAAGGAAGACCTTGAGATCATCGCCCGCGAGCAGGAATTGGCGCAAAACGCCCAGGCGCTCCAGCAGCAGGCCGATGCCCACGCGGTTGATACAACCATTGCAATGGCAGAGCAGGCGCGCGCCGAAGAGCAAGCAATGATCAACGCCGCAGCCCAGGCCGCACAAGCTGAAAATGTTTCACGTGAAACGCAAGCCAGCGTCAAGCTGACGGAAGCCAAGGCCAAGCAAGCGGCTAAGCCGAAATCAGCGGCGAAACCGACGTCAGGTAAGGGGAAGGCATGAGCAACTCCACCGCCAAGACCGCCATGCGCCGCGTCAGGATGGTCCAAGCCCATGGCCGTCATTGCCACTGGTGCGGAGATCGTATGGGCTGGCCAGATGGCGCCACGCATCTCTCGCCGACGGCCATGACATTCGAGCACATCATTCCGAAGTGCAAGGGCGGCAGCAATGATCCGTGGAACCTTGTGCTCGCCTGCTACGACTGCAATCAGGAGCGAGGGCTGGGGTTTGATTTCGAGCCTTTGCGTCGCTGGTCGTGCGCCCCACCACAGACCGACAAGGGATTGCACCATGGCTAGGTATTTTACGGTCCACCCCTCACGCCCTAGTAGTTACTATTACGATGATACGCCTCCTGGGCCTTTGCCGCACCCAACGGCGTACCCCTCAGAGCCTATCAAGACTGGCCTCCTCGATGAAAGTGGCGCTGACACTTACCGAGGGCCGGACCCGGTAGGGTTTCTGGGTCAACTGGCAATCAAAGAGGGACAGTGACATGACCAACCTCCGCACTCTCCAGGAAGACCTCGACGAGTTCGAAGCCTTCCTCGAAACGCTCCCCCACCCACCAGGGGAAGACGTTAGCGCTCTTGTAAAGGCCTTTCGCTCTGCGGCCCAGCCTGAAAGAGTGGGTAAGAATGCGGAGCCAAGAGGGGTGTATACGCCTCCGAAAACCGTACGTCGTTGAAAAGATTCAATTTTTTCTTCAAGGTGTTGAAATATGGCAGCAAGCCGGTCAATGGGAGCTTTCGCCGGGGGCGCAAATGGGGCGCAAATGCCGGTGCTTGGGACCAGTAATCCTGCGGCTCCAGCGCCCGGGGCGGGGCCGTCATTCGCTCAAGTCCTGCAATCCATGACGCCTGCCATGATGCCCGAAGCCGCCCCCATGACGGGTAGGACACCCCCTATGACGCCCGTCCTACCTCATTCTATGCCGCAGGATGCCGGTTCACGATTGCCGAGACTACCGGATATGCCACGCGAGCGTCCCGGCTTGGCTGCACTTGCGACCCACATGGCACGCAAGCCCATGCTACCGGCGGCGCCGCCGAAGGCTGAATTTGTGGCCGGTACTCGCCCCGAACCGACAGGGCCAACGGGGCACGAGATCGCAACGGCCCATGCCGACAAGCTTGAGGCTGTCATTGGCGATCTGAAAGCCAAGGGGATGCGCCCGACGGCCGCCAACCTTGCCGAGACGTGGAACGCGCGCCATCCTGACATGCCTGCTAACAGCCGCCGGATCAGGACAGCCTATGCCAAGCATAGCCGCGCCCAGGCCACCCAGATGACGGCGCAGATGGAGCGGTATCTGTTATCGGGAGCCAAGCGGGCTCTAAAGGAGAAGCCGTGATGTATTGCCGGGATTGCAAGCATTGGGGGACCAAAGACGTCTGGATGCCGTCGGTCGCGGGGCGCTACCGCGAGATGCGGCATTGTGAAAATCCCAATCTCCGAGCCGCAAGCGGCCACCCAGCAAGTCCAGACCACGAGGGCTCGCTGACGACCGCGCCAGACTTTGGCTGCATTCAATTCGAATCGAAGGAGTAAGCAACGATGGCCGGAGCCTTTGCCCCGCGCGGTGGACCTGTTCCCCAGCCACGCCCTGAGGACTTCCAGAGCGCGGAGGATTATTACAACGCGCTCTGGGGTGCGACCGGCATTCCCTTGATGCAAGAAGGCTATGGCGATGTTCAGGGCGCCTTTACCGATGAAGGGGCGTGGACAGATGTCCCGATCGGCGCGGGCAAAATGGCAATGGGCGCGCTTCCCTATGGCGGAGCGATCAGCCGGGCGGCTCTTGCAACCCTTCCGCGGACTGCTGCGGTTCTGGGCGCGCTTGGGTTTACGACCGGGTTGACGGGTGAGGCTGAAGCCGCGCGGCGCAAGGCAGCAGCACAGCTCCCCGCCGCAGAGCCGCCGATTGAGACAGCGGCGCCGATCACCCCGTCGGCACCACCAGCCAAACCGACACTCTATGAACTCGCGGCAGAGCGCGACCCACGCGCCAAGCTGGCGCTTGATGCCTTCCGGGCAGCCACGGCGCAGTCCGACGCCGACATGGCGCGCCTGTCAGACGCCTACCGCAAAGAAGCGAGCCGGGGCAAGGCTGGCCCTCTTGCGGCAGACATCCAACGCCAGATCGGGGAGGCCCAAGAGGCCTCCGCCAAGCGGCTCGCACCGCTCCAGGAAAAGCTTGACGCAGCCGTTGCGCCCTACCTGCCGTTCGACCAGCGCTTCCCGGCGCTCAGCCAGGGCTGGACCGGCATTCAAATAGCTGTGCCGATGCTGACGGCCCTCGCAACGCGCGGTGCTGGACGTGCCATCCTCAATGCCCCGCGCAAGGCGCTCAACCGCTCTGTCCAGCAAGCCGAAAAGGCGCTCGATAAAGGCAAGGTTGCCGTTGCGGATCGCAAGATCGCTGAGGCGACCAGGCGGATCGACAAGATGGACACGACGGCGCCGACGTCGGGCGGGAATTTCTTAACCGATGTTGCTACCCCTGCCATTGCCGGAACGGGCATCGGCGCCGAACTCTCGATGCTGCCTGAACAATATAACAAGCGGAACACGTTGCCAGGGACGGAAGATAACCGGCTGGCGACCGAGCGCCTGGCACCTGAAAATATCCTCAGAACAGCAGCACCAGGCATGATCCTCGGCGGCCTTGGCGGGTTTACGGCGGGACATCTGCCGGGCCGAGCAGTATTCCCAAACGTGGAGGGTGCGCGCGCCCTTGGTCAGGTCGCAGGTCCAGAAGCGGGCGGTGCGGCCGGGTACCTGATGCGCTCCAAGGAATCGGAGCGGGCCTTGCGCGCACTTGATGAGGCGCCACTGCCTGCGGTTGAAACCGCTCGTCTGCCCGCACCTGCCTCCGTGACCGAGCGCTCCGCTTTCGCGCGCGCAGAACCGGAAGTCCTGACACCACAGCCGACGATGACGGAACGGTTCCGGTTTGGTCAACCGGCCCCGTCGGCTCCGAGTGAAGTCCCGATGGTGTTCGGCCCGCAATCTTGGCCGCCATCTTTTGGCTCGCCAGCGTCGATGGGTGAACTTGTCCCGGCGGCAAGCCGCAGCGTCGCGCCGAAAACGAAGACAGCACAACAATCGAAACCGGCAGAGGCCGCCCCGCAATCAACCGCAGCAGAACCGATCGTCGATCGCAGCCGCACAAAGGCCCGTACCCGGCTTTGGGATGGAGCGCTGGCGCGCGCCGAGGCCGCCAAGACCAAACAGCAGGCGATCGACGAGATCAGATCACTAACCCCAAACGCTGGCATGAGCGGGTCGAAGGTCGGCGTCACCAAGCGGCGCATGATCAAGGCTATCGAGCAGTCGAAAGGGAAGTCTGGACGGGACTGGCGCGCTGATATCGAGGCCTTGCGGGATGATCTGAAAAGCAAGGGTCTTTACGGTGTCAGCGCTGCTGGGATTGGGGCAAGTGCCGTAACGCAAAAGCGTGAGGTTGAGTGATGGCTGGCGGGTTTGAACGCGACGACAGCGCAGGAGATTATGGGACTTGGTCGAGCGACGGACTGAGTCTTAAGGACCGCCTGCTTGCGACAGCGTCTGACGTTGGGAGCGGTGCCAAGAACCTCTTCACGAACCTTGTGCAAGGGTTTTCCCCAATCGGAACGTCAGAGCAAGGCAATATGGCTTTGCAGGTTCCTCCGATCGCGCGGGGGTTCGCAGATAGTTTGGGCCGCCTTGTCGGCACCCCGAACAATCCCGGAAATGCTTACGACCTAAGAGGCGTTCCAGAGTTGGACGCGCCGATCCTTGCGGACGGCAGCAACGTGCTTTTGACATTTACGGGTGGTCAGGCGTTCAACCCGCTGCGGTCCTCACGTTCTGCTGCTCTTCCAACGGTTCTTTCTGGCGACGCTGGCAGCTACAATGCGTTCAAGGGACCGTACCATATTGGGCACGCCAACGCCCGCGATTTGGGAGATGTTGCACAAGTCGGAAACATCGCCGTTAATCCGGAATATCAACGTCAGGGAATTGGCCGCGCGCTTATGGATTACGCGGCTGACGATATTGGAAAGCCGCTTGTTCCTGATGACCTCTACTCGCCGCAAGGTTGGAAACTTGCGCAAAGCTATTTTCCGGAAGAGGCGCTTCAAGGGTACTCTCCAAGTCCGATCTTGCCGGATTGGAAGGCGCGCGGTCGCTGGACGATGCCAGATTTGGCGCCCAGTCCGAATGCAATTGATGGCGATGCCATCCTAGCAGAACTTTCGGCCCTCTCCGACACCGGCAAGCCTTCTATCCTTGGGAGTGCGATGGCGGGTTCAAGCGCTGATCTTGCAAGCCCTGCCGCTAGTGCGATCACCCAACCGCCGATTAGAGCTTACAGCGGGACTTTCGCAGAGCCATTCGGCACCTTCAAAGAAGGTCCGTGGATGTCCACTAATCCAGACGTAGCAGGCATGTACGCTGGCACTCACATGCTGAACGACCCGCTATGGAACAAGACGACTGGAAGGATTTACCCAGTCGAAATCAACCCACAGAACCCATTCACCGTTCCGCGTGGTGAGCCAATAAACGAATCTCTGACAAGGCTCGGCGTCAACCCGAAAGTATTTGATGGCTCGATAGCCGATGCCGCTCGGGAAAAAGGCCATGACTTCGCGATCTATGATATTGCGGCTGGCCAAGACGGGCCGTGGGCGCATTTGCAGTACCAAGCGCTGAAGCCGAATACTGTCCGCTCCGCTACCACCGGAGAGACACTGTTCTCCGACAACCGCCCCTCTCTACTAGGTAGCGCTTTAGCGACAGCGGGGGAGCAAAAACCAATTAGAGCTTATCATGGCACCGACCAAAGCTTTGATGCCTTCGACTTGGACAAAACCAAAGAAGTTGGGTTCCACTTCGGAGACAGGAAGCAAGTCGCTATGCGCCGATTGGCGAAGCAAGGCCCTATCGGGCAAGCGATCGACATGCTCAACCCGTTTGGTGCATGGCGCAGAATTCCTGTCGATATCGAGGCTAACCAGATACTTGAGATGTCGCGTGATCCTGGAAGTTTCCAAGGATATTCGGTCGCCAAGCAATTGGTTGCAGATGGTAAGGCTCCTGAGCAGCTGCTCAACGAGGCAACGCGGCTAGCCGCAAAATATTCTGATGATGGGCGCGCAGAGGCCACTTCTCTAGTTCGCAACTGGCTGATCGACAACGGCTACGACACGATCAAATACCCCAATCTGTTCGAGGGCGGGGGCGACTCCTACATGACCTTGGGAACCGGAAACGTAAAACACGCCAGGACGGGTAAAACATTATTCTCTGACACCAGTCGTCCCAGCATATTTGGTAGCGCTTTAGCTACTGCTGGTGAAGGTCCAAATAACGTCACGCTCATTCCACCCCTTGCTATTCCACCCCTTGCTATTCCACCCCCAGGCGCCTTCGAAGAGCGCGAATAACCCGTTCAGTACCGCGTCCCCATCCTAAAGGAGACAACCCACATGGCCGCTGCAATCCTTGCGCACACGTCCCGCCTTTGGAACATGGTCGTCTATATCCTGCTGACGCTTAGCTCTCTCTGTCGTCACATGCGCTAGACCGGGCGAAGCGTCGCGCACCCGGTCTCAGACGGAAGACGCATTGCAGGGGTAGGGCGGGAATAACCCCGCCCTTTTGCTTTGGGCGGCGTGACGATATAGGCCGCACGCAAGCGCTGCCAATCAAACGTCGGCCTCACCATGGCACCAACGGCGTTGTTGCGCGCTTCTCTCAGCGCTGTAATCAACTCCGCCTCGGTCAATTTATCCGTGTTGTTGCTCATTTTGCAGACTCCCTGACCTTGCACTCATACTTGGCAAGTTTCGCCTGC